>Ga0153924_1000022_pt1 | contig 145292 bp, 129 predicted proteins | sample TSNJ008MetaG_FD_104709 | JGI IMG/M metagenome (GOLD analysis project Ga0153924, IMG submission 104709) | Attine ant fungus gardens microbial communities from New Jersey, USA - TSNJ008 MetaG | ecosystem: Host-associated > Fungi > Mycelium > Unclassified | place: USA: New Jersey, Wharton State... | reverse complement strand
TTTTGGAGGAACTGACACCGGTCCGGCATTCCCGTCCGATGCTCTCGGCGCGGAAAACCAAATCCGCCGATGAGGTTGTAAAATTTGCATCTAGCCGCCCGGTGCTCGTATCCTGGAAGCTGGATGGTCTGACCATCGTGCTCAGGTATAGGAATGGCAGACTTTTGCAGGCCATTACCCGTGGTGCCGAAGGCTTGGTGGGTGAAGACGTAACACATTCGGTCCGAATGATGACAAACGTTCCTTTGGTTATTCCCTATACCGAACCTCTTGAGATTCGGGGTGAAGGGATCATCAGCTGGAGTAACTTTGAAAAAGTCAACCGGGAAGCTGAGGACGAACCCTATACCCACCCAAGAAACCTTACCTCCGGCAGTGTCCGAAGGCTTGATGCCACGAAGACCAGAAATCAATCCCTTGAGTTTCGAGCCTTCGACCTGGTAACAGAGGACAGCAGCTTCGGCAGTACAAAATCAGAGCAGCTGCAGAAAATCAGGGATTTAGGATTTGATGTGGTCGGTTACGAAAAGGTGCCAGCTAATACTAGCGGCGATGATCTCAAAAAAATAATGGATTCCTTTAATCCTCAAAATTATACATATCCGGTGGATGGCTTGATAATCGAACAGGATGACCTTGCCTACGGACGCAGCCTTGGCTCCACCGGACATCATGAAAACCGGATTATTGCTCTAAAATGGGAGGATGCACTATATGAAACCACATTTCTTGGTTTGGAACTGGCCACCACCAGGACGGGCATGGTCAGCATCACCGGCAAATTCGAGGACGTTGAGATTGACGGGACAACGGTAAACCGAGCCTTTCTCCATAACCTGAACATACTCGACAGTTTCAATCTGGGGATCGGGGACAAGGTGAAAGTCTATAAGGCGAACCAAATTATTCCCCAGCTGGCTGAAAACACTACCCAGAGCGGCACCCTGGAATACCCGGAGGAATGCCCCTGCTGTGGTTCGGATCTTTACATCCGCAATACGGAAAGCGGTACGAGGTTCTTATACTGCAACAATCCCACCTGCCCTGCGAAGCTGGTTCAAAGGTTTGTTCATTTCTGCCACAAGACCAGGATGGATATACCCGGCTTGTCGGAAAAAACCTTGGGAAAGCTGATTTCCCAGGGATGGATAAAGAACTTTGCCAATCTTTATGAGTTAGAACAGTACCGTGAGGTATTTGTTTCACTTACCGGCTTTGGGGAAAAGCTGTTTGACCGACTGCAGAGGGCGATCAATCAAAGCCGGAGCTGTTCCTTAAACCAGCTTATTTCAGCACTGGGAATTCCAATGGTGGGCCGCAGTGCTTCCCGGATCCTGAATGAACATTTTAGCGGCAGCTGGCCTGCGTTTGAATCGGCGATAAAAGAAGGCTTTGATTTTACGCAGCTGAAGGATTTCGGGCAGACCATGCATGACAACATTTATAGCTGGTATGCGGATCCGGAGGAGGAAAAACTCTGGCATCCGTTACTGAAACAAAACCATTTAACCATTCAAACCATGGAGGTACAGAATATGAACAATAATCCATTTTTAGGAAAGGCAGTTGTTGCCACCGGCAAGCTGCAGAATTATACCAGAGACGGGATTCAGGATAAACTGCTTTCCCTTGGTGCGAAACCCACAGGTTCAGTAAGTAAGAAGACGGATTACCTGGTGGTCGGTGAAAATGCCGGCAGCAAGCTTACCAAGGCAACGGAGTTGGGTGTTACGATACTTACCGAGGCTGAGTTTGAAGCAATGCTGGAAGAATTTGATCCGGATCAGGCTGATGGCATTGCTTGAGCTTGACGATGCCGCTATGTTTGACGAGGAATCGCTGGAATACCTCATTGATGATTGGGTGCTGTTCTCTGATGACCTGGTAACGGCCATGAAAGACATGCTTCTGATTATCGGTAATCAGTCACAGGAAAATTAGGAAAAGCCTCATGCAGGCACAACCAGGGCGAAGCACTTACTGCTTCGCCCATTCATATTTAGGAGGAAATAAAATGGATACAAGATTACAAGAACTTGTTGAAAATATTGATGACTATACAATCGGTCTTGATGACACGTTCAGCTTCAAGTGTCGTGGCTGTGGGAAATGCTGCAAACAACGAGAGGACATCATATTGTCTTCCAAAGACATCTTTCGGATGTCCAAACATTTAAACATCACCCCGGACAAGCTCATTCTGGAGTTTTGCGATACCTATGTAGGTGCGGATTCCCGGATACCTATCGTGCGCATTGCACCCAGGGGAGTGAATAGGGTATGCCCGTTCCTGGAGGGGAGACGCTGCAAAGTCCATGAATCCAAACCGGTGGTATGTGCACTCTATCCGGTAGGGCGCATGGTGAAAATCGAAAAAACAACCGAAGCACTTGATCCGGATCTGCCAATCAGTGCCGGGTACATCATTCAGCCTACAGAGTGCGGCTCCATCACCAGAACCCACACAGTCCGCAGCTGGCTGGAGAAGTTTCATGTTCCTACGGAGGACGAGTTCTACATCCTCTGGAACCAAACGATTTTTCTGTTGACTTCTGCTATTTCAAGGCTTGAAAAGCAGGGTTTTCCGGAACATATGTTGAAAACGGTTTGGAATGTCCTCGCCAACCTGCTCTATGTGAATTACGACTTAAGCAAAGAGTTCCTGCCGCAGTTTGCGAGCAATAAGGCGAAAATCCAGGAGCTGGTTGTTCTTTTGCTTAAATGGGATGACGCTCCCCTGGAATCGGTCTTGGAGGATGAAGTCGATGGAGAATAACCGGGATGAGAAAAACAAAAGCCAGATTATCCGCAAGGACGCACGAAACTGTTTTGTTGAGTCCAAAAGTGATGCCTTTGAAATTGGCAAAACCCATCTGGAATTTGCCACCTATGACACCAGCCGACCGGCCGGACAACGGCAGACCAACTATGTCAGCATCTATATTGACATGGCGGAATTCTATGGCTTAGCTCAGGAGGCACAGTGCGGTAATCTTCATAACAGGATGCTGCAGTTTAAACAGATTATACGTGAGATTGAGAAATACAAAGCAGAGAATAACGGACAGCTGAGCGGCGACATGAGGAAAAAACAGGATTATGTCAGCAAGCCGCTTTATCAGAGCCTTGGCGGTACCTCGGCTGAGAAGCTGAAGGTCTATGGCCGCTCACGTACTGATGGCAAGAGCCTGTCCCGCAGCGTCAAACTGTTTGTCGGCAGTAAAGCGGATTATCTTTTCTGTGCCGAAAGCGGGCCTGGGGAAGCTGATGCCAAAGGGCTTATTGTTCCCAGGTATGGCGGCAAGCCCGAGCAACGTGTTTCCGTGAGTCTCAGTTATATGCACTTTAATGAGATTCTGCTGATGACTAAAGTTCATTATGAAGCATGGCTGGCAGCACAATACTTAAAATACCTGAATAATGGAAAAAGTACAAGTAACGAATCAAGTACTTTTGGCGGCAGTGATCCGGCTGTCAATGGTATGAACATGTTTCCGTAGGATAGAGTTTGTCCTTGTTGGCGAACTTACAGAAGGGCATGCCTTACGATATATAGTCGTTTGGCATGCCCTTTTCATTTTATCCTTTTAGTTAACAATAACTGCATTTTCTTATGTTCTGCTTCCAGTAATATTTTTAAATTCTTCCGTAAGCATAATACCAACTTGCATTCCTAACTCCATATACACATTTTCGTATTCAGTTAAAAGATTGCTTAACTCGTAGCTCAATTCTGAATCGTCCTTTAAATCCGGAATATGTTCAAGTAACATCTTCTGATAATTCTTCTCGGCAGTTTCTATTCTGGTTTCATAGTCGCCGTTTTGAATATTGCAGCATTCCACCCCATGGAGCAAAAATTCTCGTATGTGCTGCAGGTTCACCCGTTCAAAAAGTTTTGTAATCAAGGACATATTTTATCTTCCCCCCCAACCTAAAGCTATATTTTTTTGATTTATTATAGCTTATTTATTAGCTATAGTCAAGTGATAAGCTACATCGTAAAATATGATTGAAGGGAGTTGTTAAAAATGATTAACTATTCACCATTTTGGAATACATTGAAAAATTCGAGTGAATCAACGTATACTTTAATCAACAGCCACAAAATTAGTAGTAATACTATAGACAGAATGCGTAAAGAAATGCCTATATCCACTCAAACTCTTAATGATTTATGCAGAATACTTAATTGCAGCGTTCAAGATATCGTTCAATATGTTCCTTCGGATAAGGATTCAAAATTATAGATTTATCCTTGTTCGGATAAGATCCCTTTTCCCATGTATCCTACAATGTCGCTTTAATATGAATTATTGCACAGATTTTATTTATTTTTTCAATGACATTCATTCTATCCTGTGCCGGCAAAAACAAAATGGCAACATACATGTCAGTAAAAATGGCAACCTTAACGCCGATGACATGAAAATTATTTCGTGCTATAATCCTAACATCCACACTTGTGTTTTGGACAATTCAATGGTTTATATAACCAGGATTTTATCAAAATCACCAAAAGGAGTGTGTAAAAAATGAAATTTTGCCCCTATTGCGGTGTGTCCCTTGTGGATGGCACCGTTTCTTTCTGCTCAGAATGCGGAAAGTCGCTAAAAAGCTCTGCCGAAGAGGATCACGGTGCTATCCAGACACAACCAGAAACAGGGGGAAACTATCCGAGACCTGAGCAGTCAGTCAATGAAGCTGATCAGGATCAAGCGGCAGCGGAGAATTCCCCAAGGCACGCAAAACACCAAAAAATCAAAAAGAAAAAGAGGCCGATCAGATTCAAGAAAGGCAAAAAGGCAGAGCCGGTCTCGGAGCCGGATCCACCGGATCCACAGGACGAGGGATACGACGGATATTATGATGATGTGATGCCCGGCGACGATGGACATATAAGCGAAGGGCTTGACCCGGAACTGATTAAGCGCATCGCAATCATTGCCGCCGGGGCGCTTGTTCTGGTAGGCTTCTCCATCCTCGTCATGTATGTTTTATAAAAAGTTGTAAAATCCGGGGGCCGCAAAAACTGAGAGTTGCAAAAGTCTTCCTTTAGGAGTGTAATATTCATATAAGTCAAATACTCTGCAGCAAGCTACGGAGCATGTAACTTGTTTGCACAGCAAGCTGCGGGATATTTGACCCTCGCGGCATTCGCCCAGTGCAAGAATGTCAAATACAAGTATTCTTGTACTTTTGTCATTGCTCGCGGGAATAAATTTTTCGAGGTGATATTATGCGATATATATCAAAAGGAATGGTTTTAAAGCCCTCCACGGAACATATCCTGAATGTTTCCAGGTGCGGCGATGATTTCAAGCTGACCGGGATAAACGCCAAACTCTGGCTGGACGGGCGTTACACCGTAGCGATGACAAAAGACGTGCTGCAGGAGACCAAATTAAAGCACCTGGTCAGAATAGGTCTGGCGGAGGTTACGGAGGAAACGGGTCTTTTGGCGGCCTACCGGCTGTTGACGGGGTGTGTGATCTGCCCCGCAAAGTTAAAATCCCTCCATCGGCCTCTAAACAGTGCCGAACACCGGTTATGGAAGTGGATCAGCCAGGCAGGGCTGCGCCTTACAGCAAGTGAACTGGTCATGCTGAATGAAAAAGACATCCACCCCGCCGATTCCCTTCTGGGTGAAGCAAACAGGCAGGCACTGACAGAAAGCATATATACGGCCGAAACCATCTTTGATGGAATATTGGAGGGCAAGATGGAACACTCCCCCGCAAGGGATAGGACAATGAAGGCACTGCTCGGCCTGCTTAGAAAGAAAAGAATACTTCTGATTTGAGGTGATACTTTGCGAAAGGAATTTAAAAAAATCCCTGCACCCCTCCAGAAACAGGTGTTGATTCGCCTGGGGTTCGCAATCTTATTTTTCATGTTGTTTATCACGCTTCTCATCACCATTAACGACCTGTACACCATCCTGCCCTTCATTGGGCTATCCGTATTCTGCGTGATTCAGGCACTGCTTTTATTCTTCAGAGCAGGCGGGGGCGGGTACGTCATTATACATGGGGAGTGCAAAGAAACGATCCTGACAACGGTCCGGAAACGGACAAAATCCATTATCCTTGACACCGAGGAACACACAGTACAAATTATAGTTAAACAACGGTTACGCAGGATTCCCACCGGGACGGTGCTGGACGTTTATGTAGCGGAGAACACGCCGGTATATGAAAAAGACGGCATACAGCTATTGCATTCTTATTGGGCAATAGACAGTAAAGGAGGTCAAAACCATGGCATTGGCAAAGGAGCTTTACGAAAAACTGGAGAAGATAAAAAACCTGATACGAGAAAATGAGAATCCGGACGGGACATGCAATTTTAATTACGATTCCGTATGGATCAGCCTGGAGCTGGCTCACGAAATGATTACCAGGACACTCGAAAAGTAAAAGAAAAACGGCGGCCGAGATTGACGGGCCGGACTTGTTGTGCTATAATTTACCCATAAGTTTCAGTGTTTTCCCCATGGGAATCCAAAGTAACCGAGTTTACACAGTGTCAATGAGCATATCTATGCTGATTGGCACTTTTTTTGTTTTCCACCCGTTTTCCGGGTTGAAATAAATTAAGTAAGCACAGCAGGCAGCCCCTGCAAGAAAGGAGAAACATCATGAACGTTATCACATTTACCAACGTCGTCATCTCAAAAGGATATGAGGACAACCCCGCCATTCGGATCACCAACTCTGAAAACGGCAGCAACGCCTTTTTCCGGGTCGGCGAGAAGATCTATGACAAACGGGCACAGGACAATACCCGGTGGAACAACTGGAACGTCAAGGCCTTTGGTTACCTGGCCGAGCGTATCCAGAAAATGAAGCTCGACGCCGGCTCCTACGTGAACCTGACCGGCCGCATTGACATGGATACCTGGGATGACAACGGTGCAAGAAAATCCGCCCCGTCTATCATCCTTGACCAGATTGAATTCTGCCACAGCAATGGAAATGGTAAAAACAATGGAAGCGGCACCGGAGATTCTGTTCCCGCCCAGCAAAATGCGCAGGGACAGCCAATGCCCCAACAGCAACAGGCATCAGGAGCCCCGCCTACGCAGCCACAAGCCCGGCAGACTAAAATTCCGGAGAATTTCACCGGCTATGAACAGTTTGGCGGCGGGACAAATCCGTTCTTCCCACAGGGATAACGGGTTAAGACAAATGAATACCGGCGCATAAAGCGCACATGAGCTTCTTAATCTGGTTCATGTGCGCTTTTTTTGTGCCTGAAAGGAACCTAAAAAGCCTATGAACAAAGAAACGAAAAGACGCATTGCGTATGAAGTGCTGCTATTTTTAGGATTGATGGCCCTGCTCTGCTTTTTGACAAGGATATGGGTCATCTTATTCCTGATAATCCTCGGCATCTTCATCGCCGCACTGAGGCTTCTGTTTTTATCCTCAGCAAAGGTCGAAATTGTAGAGACTGCCACTGTTATTCCCGAAGAACCGCCGCGTCCGGATACCGAACAGGACGTGTTAAAACGGGCTTACGCTGTTATTGGACGGCGGATCACAGAACAGGTGAAGGCACAATATCCCGGCGCACGCTGGGTATGGTCAGCACCCAATGCCCTGGCACACATTGCCGAGGATGAACCGGTCACCATTTTGCTAAATGGCGCCGGCGGATACCGCAAGGTACTGGTACAGGTGCATAACCTCCAGTTCTGCGGCCTGAAATATGAAACTTCGGATGAGCCTGACGAAAAAGACCTTGACCCGGCCGACGTCCCGAAAGACGAAACTGATCAAAATGAGGAAACAAACGAAGAATCAGAAAAAATCAACTATGGATACCTTGCCTTCGAATGGGTGGAAGCGAACCTATTCTCCCTCAACGAACGCAGCAATGAAGCGATTGGGCAAGGAAACACCTCCCTCCTGATCCCCTCCGGTGAACTGCCCGACGTGGCCAGCTGGCAGGATATCTGCACGGAGCTGGTACGGGGCGGATTTCCCGAAGCCTCCGTCATGGAGGACGGGATACGGGTCAAGCTACCGCAATCACATGCAGAAAGGAAATGAACCATGAGTACAACCACATCAAAATTATTTAACTTCAGCCGCAGCCTGCCGGAACCTTTCGATAAGTTAAAAAGCAAGATCGTCAAGGTATCCTCCGTATATGGTGACGGAACCGACGCAAAACTGAGCTCCACAGTCACAAAAGCCGTGCTGACCTACTGTAAATGCAAGGATGGCACCGGAATTGGGGCATTGGGCCTTTTGGACCAAAAAGGGGTGGCTGAATATAAGTCCAAATCAGGGACTGACCGATACCACCTGGCAGTATACGATCCCGGTCTGGGAAACGTCCTCGCATGCGAATACGATACCGGCACCGAAGTCCTGAACGTTTATACCGTTGCCAAAAATGGCACTGACGGAAGCGCCGTCCTCTTCTCCATGATACCCGAGCTGCTAAGGGATGAAGAATTCAGTGAAAAGCTGGAGGCTTATTATGAGGAACATAAGAACGGCTATCCGGACATAGACGAAGCTGCAAGACTCATGGCTATCCTTTGTGATAACGCCTACAGGCGCATCACGGACGAGTCATGCAAGGCCCATGTCAAACTCAGCATGGACAACACCGGAAATTTCATGAGGATATCCCGGGGTCACCTGGATTCCGGCAATTTCGCTCCCAAAATCGTCCTGGCCGGCGAGTTTACCATCTTCGCCCAGACAGGAGCCGCCCCCATCCTGGAACCAACAGATACCATTGACCACAATGATTTCGTTGGCAAGTATGCCCTGGTGCCCGGCCGTACGCTGAGCATCCAGGAACAAAACCTGGTTCCCCAGCTGGAGCCATGGTATATCCTGCCGCCGGAAGTTGTCAGTATCTGTGAACATGCTCGGGTTTCGAGCGAAAAAGCAACCCCCATGCGCAATTTCCTGCTCCGGGGTCCTGCCGGCACCGGAAAAACAGCCGGAGCTATGGCCATTGCCGCCGGTCTGGGCCTGCCCTATACAAAATACACCTGCTCAGCCAACTCGGAAATTTACGATTTTGTCGGACAGGTGTTCCCGGAAACGGATTTTCCCTCCACGGGCGACGCCGTATTGGATGAAGAACGCAAAATGCTGAAGGAAATGGGTGGAATCACCTATGGAAATGTGGCAAAGTTGATGAACCTGCCCGCCCTTGATGACATGGACTTCGATCCCGAAGGCGTCTACACGGCCCTTACCGGTATCGCTAAAGCCGGCGCGACCTCGCAGGAATGCATGGCCGTGGTCATGGACAAGGTGGCAGATAAAATCCAGAAACTGAGCCGGGTAAAAACCGATGGTACCGGATCCGGCCAGACCTACAGCTATGTGGAGACCGATTTTATCAAAGCCCTGAAATATGGATATGTCTGTGAAATCCAGGAACCTTCGACAATCATGCAGCCCGGCGTTCTTGTCGGACTGAACTCGCTTTTAGAGCAGACCGGCTCCATCACCCTGCCTACCGGAGAAATTATCAGACGGCATCCGGACGCTGTCGTGGTTGTCACCACGAACATCAGTTATGAAGGCTGCCGGGGGATGAACCAGAGCGTGCTGGACCGCATGAGTCTGGTACAGGATATTGAACTGCCCTCCGCCGAGGTCATGGCGCAGCGTGCAATGAGCGTTACCGGCTGCGAAGACGACCTCATGGTCAGCCAGATGGTGCAGGTTGTCAACGACCTGGCGGATTACTGCAGGAAAAACGGAATCACGGACGGCTCCTACGGCATGCGGAGCCTTATTGACTGGATTATCAGTGCGGAAATCACCGGCGACGCCTATACGTCTGCGCTGTATACCGTCATCAGCAAGGCAACTGCCGACGAGGAGGACCGCCAGGCCCTCATCAGTACCGTCCTGGATCCGCTGTTCGTTCCCAAACGCTGCAAAAAAGCGGTATAACAACCAATCGAAAGGAGGCATACTCGTGGCCAGAGTGAATCATAAAAAGATTAAGCAGCTTATCGCACAGAAACAAAAGACCATTACCGACCGGCAGTTTTTTGTATCCCGTATCCTGGCCGGGCATTTCGCCGATATGGCGGCTGCCCAGACCCGCCGGTATGGGTATAGCCGCAGGGTGAAGGTCCGCATCGTGTGGGAACCCAAGAATGGAGAGCTTGCCTACACGGAAAATGAAATTATCTGGATGAATGCCGGCAATAAGCTGGTCACCGCAAAAAAGACGAGGCAGGATCGTTATGACCTGGTTTGTGGGCTGTTTGCCCATGAACTGGGACACGTCCTCTATACGGATTTCCTTGCGGGACAGACCCATGCGATTAAGCTGGCTGCCGGCAATTGGTTCCCGGAAAAGCCATTACTTTGCAGTACGGCTGAAAAGAGGCATGAAGCAGATATTTGGGACTATTGTCAGGCGGATCCAAAAAAAATGGAGGCTTTCGTTTACGTTGCCCATAATATTGGGAACATCGTGGAAGACGGCTATATTGAAAGCAAGATGCTAAACCGCTATCCCGGCATCCTGGGTTACAGCCTGGAGGCCATGCGGGAAGCTCATTTCGATCAGGTTCCCACCGTCACCCAGCTCATTGAACAGGAAGACGGGGACGACGGCCACATCTGGCTTTCCATCTCCCAGATCATGCTCTCCTATGTAAAATGGGGCGAAATCAAGTATGGGGAGGAACCGCTTTCCGACGAACGGATCCAAACCGTGTTTTCCCTGATACCCGAGCTGGATAGCGCATTGTTTAACGGCTCCTCCAAAGAGCGCTGGAACGTGGTAAATACCATCCTCGTCCGCTGCTGGACCTACATCAAGGACTTCCTCGAAACATGTGAGGAAATGCTCCAGAAAGCTTTGGCTGCAGGCACAGGGACGTCCCCGAGCGAGGTGCTGTCAGAATTGATGGCAGCCCTCTCTGGCACCTCCAAAGAGGGTAGCGGAACTTCCACACCGGTAGCCGAGACAGCAAACAGCGTGAACGTACCCACTGCTGGCAGCAAGCGTTCTGAAACCGCCAGATTGGCTGCTAAAGCAGGCGGAACACCTAATCCTGATGAAGAGGAACAACCTGATGAGGAGGAAAAAGAAGCGCCCGCAGATACGCCTGAGGATACCGAGCCGCAAGTGGAGGATCCCTTGTCATCTTCCGGATCCAAAGAAAACGGACAGGAGCCTGCACAGGATGTGTCAGATGTCGAAAAAGGACGTATCCCCTTACAGCAGACCGACAAACTGTTAGAGCCCATGGGTGGTGAAACCCACCATGAAGACGAATATGCAGGATCCGGTTATCGCAATTCCGGTTCCGACATCGAACGGCTGTTGGAACAGATGGCAGAAAAAGCGGTACATACCACCTTGGAAAAGGAACGCACCGCTACGCTGAACGAGCTGGCAAATGATATTTCATATGGCAATATCCACAGCGGCGTCAATAAAAGGGTACACCGTATAAACGACGTGTCGGACGAGATGAAGGAACAGTATAAGGACGCTGCCGGTCCGCTGTTAAAAATTTCAAAGCAGCTGCAGCGTTCCATAAAACAACAGCTGCAAGATAAACGGCGAGGCGGAAAACAGACCGGCCTGCTCATGGGACGGCGGCTTGACGCACATGCCCTGCCCAGGAACGACGGGCGCGTATTTTACAAGAACGCTCTGCCAAATGAAATTCCCGAGCTGGCCATCGGTCTTCTCTTAGATGAATCCGGCAGCATGTGCAGCTGTGACCGTTCCACGTATGCCCGGGCTTCGGCAATCATTCTATATGATTTTTGCAAGGCACTAGACATTCCGGTCATGGTTTACGGGCATTCCACCGGCGGCGGCTCCGTTGATTTATATTCTTACGCTGAGTTTGACGCCATTGACAGGGATGACTGTTACCGCATGATGGACATCTCCTCCCGCGGCAGCAACCGTGACGGAGCCGCACTGCGGTTTATCGCCGACCAGCTGTCAAAACGCCCGGAGGACATCAAACTACTGATCCTCGTTTCTGACGGCCAGCCCGCTGATTCCGGTTATTACGGCACTGCCGCCGAAGAAGACTTGAGGGGAATCAAGCAGGAATATCACCGGAAAGGCGTCACACTGATTGCCGCGGCAATCGGGGATGACAAAGAAAACATCAAACGAATATACGGTGACTCCTTTATGGACATCACCGACCTCAGTAAACTGCCCGTGCTGCTAACCGATGTGGTGAAGCGGAGAATACGGGTATAACAACTAAGCAACAAGGTCGGGGATGATGTCCGGCCTTGCTGCCCTTATTTTGAAAGGAGTGTCAAAGTTGGACATTACAATCCGAAACAATTATTTAGTGAAGTATAACAATTTAATCTGGTGGACGATCCATCAGAATAGGCAGCTTATCAACGCTCTACGCTTGGAAGAGGACGATGTTTATCAGGATTTAGTTATCGCGGCGATCAAAGCCTTAGATAATTTCAATCCTGCAAAATCCAATTCCCTGTTTACCCATGTGGCAGCAAAGCTGCAATATGAAATACTGCATATCAAAACCCGGAACAAGCCTCACGGCGTGACCGGACTGAAAGGAAAAAGCGTCACCTTTGTATCTGTTGAAAGACATTATAAAAACGGCCAGCCGATGGAAATATCCGTCGAGGTTGATTTTGGTGAGGCTGAGATCTCGGATGCTTTCGCACAACTGGATTCGGAGGAAGAAACCGTACTCAGAATGCACATGGACGGAGAATGCATCCGCCGCAAACAACAAAGGGAGAGTCTCCTGGCAGCCCAGGAAAAACTCCAGAACTTTTACGGAAGGAGCCTTGTCGCATGCTGCTAAGTATAGATGGTAAAGCGTCATTCTTCGCAACTGGCCGGTGAATTAATATTGGTGGTCAGCTACATTTTGCAAATCATCCATCCGGTAAAACACGCTTATGCTTGATATCGTCATCAGGACAAAAGAAAAAGAATCCATGGCCGGGTGTTCTCTGCACCCGGTCACAATTTTTACAAAGTAAAGGAGAATTTTATAATGAAAGCCATATTGATAAAAACAGACCAAAGCGGTTCCATCTTCGAGGCCGATGATATCCTCGACATCTACAATTACTATGGCGGATTCATCGAAACCGTATATCCGAACCGCCTTGAAAAGCCATTTTGTATGATTGTAGATGATGACGGTCTCAGAAAGGGATTGCCGACAAATACGTTTGGTTCATTCCTATATGAAACTGAAAAACATGGAAACCGGATTGCCGGGGATATCTTCATCATGAAGCAAGTTTGGGTCAGCGACGGGTATGACCTTAAAGGCCTGTCGGATGAAGAAATCGTACACATATCCGAAACATACGCATTGGAAAAATGGAGGGGAAAATAATGATGACATTTGAAGAATTTGTATCCGCAGTAAAGAAAGGGATAGGCATTTACTTTCCAACGGATTTTATAGGTGCGGAAATAGATTTAGTGGAGAAAAACAACGGAATCATAAAAACTGGACTTATTGTCCACAGACAAAGGGTACCCATTTCGCCAACGCTTTATCTGAATGGGTTCTATCAGGAATACGTGGGCGGCGTGGAATTTCCGGAGTTGCTTGAAACAATTGCCAGGACCTGTATGGAAAATATTCCTAATGAATTAATGCTGGAAGACATTGATCTGTCATTCTTTGATTCCATTAAAGACCAGGTGATATGCCGCCTTATCAACCAAAAGGAAAACACAGGGGTTCTGCAGCAGCTCCCGCATAAGGAATTTGAGGATCTAGCGGTAGTCTACCGGATTTGCATCACGAAAAGAAAAAACGACATAGTAACAATCAGCGTGGACAATGCCCTGATGGCTCAATGGGGCATCTCCCTGGAAGAACTGCACGCATTGGCTGTTTTGAATATGGAACGGTTATTTCCGCCCGTGCTTAAGCCCATGACTCAGGTCGTCATAGGAACAGCGACTGAAAAAGAGATCGGTGTGAATCTTTTACAGGACAATGACTGCTTCCTTCCAGAGCATATGTATGTCTTAAGCAACCCCATGTATTTGAATGGTGCGACGGCGCTTTTATATCCCAATATATTGGAACGGATTCGGCAGGTTCTCGGCACCGATTATTATGTACTGCCGTCCTCCATTCATGAAACCATTATTCTTCCAAAATACTTTACCTATTCAGAAAATGGTCTGGGGGATATGGTGCGTGACATTAATGCATCGTCCGTACCGCTGGAGGAAAAACTGTCAGATCATATTTATGAGTACAGTTCGGAGGAAAAATCCCTAAAACAGGTAAGGGAATCCCTGCCTGAATAAAAGTTGGAGAAATGAGAAAACAAAAATAGTCAACAGTTTTATAAAGGCATTCCCGATGCGTCGGGGGTGCCTTTTGTGCTGCATAGGAGGTATAGGCATGAACAGTATCAGTTATAAGGAATTGGAACAAAAAGACAGACATTGGCACGAGGTGCTGCAGCTGGCCAGAAAACATGGCTTTATCTGCCAGGTAAAAGATGGCATGGTGACCATTGCGACCCACGTAACTCAAGTCGAAAAATTCGGTGAGAGGAAATATCTCAACATCCAAGACCAGGTCAATGCCGAAGTCTTTGGTAAATAGGAAAAGGAGGCAAAACATGTCATACCTATTCATCTTTTTTGGCGGCGTTTGTTTCGGTGTCGTGCTGATGTGCCTGCTCCAGATCAACAATCAGGCAGGGAAAGACCCGGGGTCACCAGAAAAGCAACAAAAAGAAGCAGAAATAACCGAAATAGCAGAAGAAAAATAAGTGAAAATAGCAGAAAAATAATTGATTAATAATTGATTTTACATGGTTGCGGCAATTGACGGAAACAGGCGGCAATGGTATAATATGATTGTATAGTATCAGAGCCATCGCTTTTAGCGTGCACAGTTTAACATCGTTACCATAGTGTCATTTGCATGTATTTGCAGATGGCACTTTTTTTGTTTCCGGCTCTTATATTTGAGCAATAACAGCGTTCCTTAACTGGTGCGCTGTTTTTGTATATATGGCGGATCAACCCGTTAAAAAAGAAAGGAGCATAATTATGCTACAACCATGCCAAGACAATTATTTCAACCAGTTTTCGTCTTACGCGGACATGATGAACTATCATGAAACGCAGACGAAAGAAAGCCGGTGGGAACGATCCGAGGTGTGCAGCCTTCGGGTTGCGCCACTGGACAAAGATTCCCCGCTTTACGACGACGCGTCCAAATTCGCACCCGGAATAAGCGAGGATGCCATTAAGGACACAGCCGACAATCTCGGTCTGGCGGTCAAGCTGAAGGGCGACTATTACCCGGTCCGCGAGACGGCCTACAAGAGCCTGCTGGATCGTGCCAAAATCAGTGGTTCGGCACTCCCCAAACTGAAACGTACAGACCTTGCGAAGGTCTTGAATTCCTGTTTGGGTCTGCACAAGGCTGAAACACTTATCCTGATCCGGGATGAAAAGGTTTCAGCGGTACATTCCGGAGATCAAAACGACTATTCCATCTTAGTGATTGACCAGCTGCTTGAGTGCGTCAAAGCCAAGCTGGATGAACGCTTCGCCGGCAACGTATTTGACGACGGTTATTGTGACCATTCGCTAGCAAGTGCTTCATGGTCGCTGCCCGGGCAGAAAGAGGACCTTCTGGAAGCGTACAAAAAAACGCTGGAAGCTCAGGGACAGACGGCTGTTGCAAACAAACTGGTCCCCGGCATCAGGTTCTCTACCTCTGATACCGGAGTAGCCTCCGCCAAGGTATCGGCGCTGCTTATGGGATTACAATATCCCATCCACATTGGCGGGATGATATCCGTGGAACACCGCCGGCAGTCCAAGGTGGCTGACTTCAACGACGGTCTGGACATGCTGTTTGCGCAATTCGGCGATACCATTAAGAACTTGGAGAAGCTGACCACTATTACGCTTGACTATCCGGTAAATGCCATGACCCGGGTGTGTAAAAAACTCTCGCTGCCGAAAAAAGCTGCTTTAGAAGCCATCAGCATGTATGAAATGGCATACGGCGGAGGTTCTGCCACTGCCCATGACGTATTCATGGCTCTGCAGGAAATCCCCTTCATGCTGAAAAACCAGGTTCCTGAAAGCAAGCTGCTGTCCATCCAGGAAAACATGGCACGGGCCCTGATGCTCCGCTGGAGCGATTACGACCTTGCCAAAGCGGTGGAATACTGATGGCCGCCCCGAAACTCCTTTGCGACACTGCGGGAATGAGCCGTGAAAAATGGCTGAAAGCCCGTATGCACGGACCAAAGGGTGACATTGAATATACCATCGGCGGCAGTGACGTTTCCGTTATTTTCGGTATCAATCCCTGGACAACCCCGTTGGAACTCTGGTGGATCAAGAAGGGACTGATGGAGCCCCCGGCTTCCGATAACGAAGACGCACTGGATATGGGGCATCTGATGGAACCCATTGTGGCACACTGGTATGAAAAAAAGGAAGGCCATGCCGTAATCGCTGACACGGGCTTGTACCAGCATGCAGATTACCCTTACGCCCTTGCCAATCTGGATTACCGGATGAAGGACAAGGACACCGGCGAACCCGGCGTCTTCGAATGCAAGTCAACCGGATGGCGTAATGCCGAGCATTGGGAGGACGGAGCCGTTCCCCCTTACTATGAATTGCAGGTACGGTTTTACCTTGCCGTCATGGATTTGAACCTTGGGGATATCAGCTGCATGTGGGGACTTAATCCGAACAATGAAAGAGCCACGCAGCGCATCCATCGGGACAAGGCAGTAGAAGCGTTGATATTTGAACGGTGTGATGAATTTATCCAAAGCCTGAGAAGCAACACGCCTCCCACGATGACGGATGTGGCAGACCCCAAGCTGGCCATGCAGGCACTTGCCCGGCTCTACGGAAAAAGTAAGAAAGGGCTTCCGACGGTTGAGTTTGGAAAGAAACAGGAACGTTCCTTAAGGTGCATTGCAGCACTTCAGCTGGAAAATGCCGGATACCGGGAAGCAATCAACAAAAACGAAAGGGAAATCACAGCACATAGTGTGCGAATCGCAGAAATGATGAAGGAGCATGAGCATGGCGTCCTGGAAACGCCGAAAGACCGCCTCCTCATCGACTACGTCACTAAGATAACAAGGCGTCCGGACAGCGCAAAGCTTAAGAAGGATTACAAGGCCGTCTATGATGACGTGCTGAAAGCGTCCGAAAGCCGAAAGCTGCAGGTGACGGTAGATGCGAAACCAGCCATTTAGCACAGAACAGATAACAGGGAGGGCTTATACCCTCTCTGTTCATTTTGAAAGGAGAAAATAATGAGCATTATTGATAACCTTCCCGAAAACTGGGAAGCCAACCTGGAGTACCAGCTTCTTCTCGATCAGAGGGACCGGTATAGAAAAAGGGCATATATCTGCTCGCCCTGCAGTGACAGCTCCAAAAAGGAGGTATACCGCAATATCAGGGCCGCAAGATATTATATGCACTATGCGGGCAAGGAGCTTCACTTCACATCCCGGGCTCCGCATGCCTGGCTGCCGGTGCTGCTCAGCGACATGATTCCCTCTGAGCGTGCGCTGGCGTTACGCATCGGTCTGAACGTTTTAGAGTCCAATGACTTCGTGTTTGTCTGCGGAAACCGCATTACAAGCGGTATGCGCGGGGAGATTGAATACGCCGCCAAACTTGGCATTTCCATTTGGGTCTTCCATCCGGATTTGTATGTTGACGTGCGAAAGATTGTCACCCGCATGGGTGCCGACAAGAAATTAGTTACTTATGAGCCGCATCATCCGCTGCTTTCCATGAGCGCTGAGGAACTGTTCGGTAAGGAGGAGGCAAAAAGACATGCGTAAATTCTATCATCCGGTTGACATGCGCTCACGCAGGGTCATGACGGAATATCTGGGAAACCATTTCCGGTATGACACCATGAACTCCTGGAATAGGTCTGCGTCTTATGCATGTAACTTAAAAATTCATTCCCTCAGTCTGGACAATGAAATTGTTGACAAACTCTACGACCTGATTCAGACTGATGAATTCTTTGACCATCTTAGATATCTGATTGATATGTTTAATGAGAATCATAATTATATATGGCAGGCTGGAATGAACGGACGCAGCGGCGGATATCTGATCCTTTACCAGGGGCAGATGGAACCCAGCGGCTACAAGTCGTTTTGTACGCACTGCGGGCAGAAAAACTATACGAGTATTGCTGAAAATGGGAATACCTGCGGCAGGTGTAAGGAACCTGCCAGACAGGATTTCGCCAAGACCCACATGCGCGTCGTGACATATCCGGGAAGGGGTACCGACGAGTGCGAGGATTTCGAGGCTTGGGATATGGTAGAACTGAAAAGCCGTGTCCAGTTAATCCAGGAATTTGACCGCCTTGCGGATGCAATCGTACAGGAGGCTGTTTACATGGCAAAAAACTACGTTGCCCGGGAGGAAATCTACCTGGTGGAGAAGACACGGCCGGTATTGGTTCAAAACGCATAAAGAAGGGAGGCTGTAACAGTGATATGCAGCTATATAAAAATGATACACCCCAAAACAATGGCTGAAGCGCAGTCAGGAGGCTATACCGTGGCAATCTACCACCCACATGAAAAAGTGATGGATGCGGGGGGCAAGCTGATAAGTGAGGTAAAGGTAGTTGGTTATTATCTGCCGCTTACCTCCGGCATCCGGATAGACATGCATGGCCACTGGAGTAAAAACGCCAAGCATGGCACGCAGTTTGAACTGGAATCGTATCAGGAGATCATCAAGCCCAGCCGGGAAGGCATTGTCAAATACTTATCATCAGGACTGGTCAAGGGGATCGGACCGAAAACCGCTGGTAAAATCTATGATGAATTCGGCGAAAGGACGCTGGATGTCCTGGATAACCATCCGGAGGAATTGACGAAGGTACCCGGCATCAGCAAAGCCAAATTAAAACGCATCTGCGATTCCTACCTTGCTTCCCGCGGTGCCCGCGATGTTGTTGCATTTCTGGCACCCCACGGCATTACGCCGAACCGGGCGGTGAGCATTTATAAGGAATATGGGACGGAGGCAATTGAAATCGTTCGGAAGCACCCCTACCAGCTGTGTGAAATGGCCGGCATCGGGTTTAAAACGGCAGATGAGATTGCCAAAAACATGGGACTTGACCCTCTTGCTCCGGAACGGGTCGCCGCCGGCCTTCTTTATGCGTTGAAAGAGGCAGAGGGCAAAGGGCATCTCTGTCTGGAAAAGGACGCTTTTATCAAGCAAGGCATCAAGCTGCTGGAGACGGTAGGGATAACCAGGGCAATGGCGGCTGGGGAGGCATACAGGCTTCTAACGGCCGGGAAGATAGTTCTCTACGAAAACCATGCTTACCGCGACATAACGGCTAAAGCCGAACAGACGGTGGCCGGACGTGTAAAGGATTTGTTAGCGTTTGGTGGTATCCGCTATCCGTCCGACCTGGATGCGGAGATTATGCGTGAGCAGCGAAAACTGAGGTTATCCCTTGACCCGGAACAACGAGGGGCGGTAGAAACCTGCCTTACCTCCCATGTCAGTATCATAACGGGAGGTCCCGGGACTGGCAAAACGCTCATCCAGCACGTGCTTTTGGAAATCTACAGGAAGTTCCATAAGGATGGGAAAATCGTCTGCTGCGCTCCCACCGGGCGTGCCGCAAGGCGAATGGAGCAATGCACGGGCTACCCCGCCTCAACCATCCACAAGGCCCTTGGCCTGATAGCCGGGGATGATGGAGAATATGGCGAACCGGAAACGCTGGACGCAGATCTGGTTCTGGTTGACGAGGTGTCCATGCTGGATATTTACCTTGCCGGGCACCTGCTGAAATCCATCCCCTATGGCTGCCAGCTGGTCCTTGTCGGGGATGCGGACCAGCTCCCCAGCGTCGGTCCCGGTGCGGTTCTAAGCGAACTCATCACCTGCGGACTGATTCCGGTGGTAAAGCTGGATAAAGTCTACCGTCAGAATGCCGGGAGCCGTGTGGCTATCAATGCCAAACGGATCCGCCACAATAACGTGTCGCTTGCATACGGCGAAGATTTTAGCTTCCATGAATCGGTAAGCTTTTCAAACTCAGCCGACGTCATTGAAGACCTCTATCTGAAGGAGGTCTCCCGGCATGGCATTGATAACGTAGCGCTGCTTACACCATTCCGGCAGAAAACCGAAACGGGTGTGAATGCACTCAATGAACGGATCCGGGAGAAAATAAACCCTCCCGCTCCAAATAAACCGGAGGTCCGCCGCGGCAGAAAAATGTTCCGGATGGGTGACAAGGTGATGCAGGTCAAAAACCGGGACGACATTAACAATGGGGATGTCGGGTATATCACCGGGATTGTGACCGGATCCGGTGACACGTTCATCCAGATAGACTTTGGCGATGGGCGCGAAGCAGAATACGCATCCTCCGAGCTGGATCTGCTGGAACTGGCCTACGCCTCCACTGTCCATAAATCACAGGGAAGCGAGTATCAGTCTGTTTTGGTAAATATCCAAAACGCACATTATATGATGCTGAAACGGCCGCTGATCTATACGGCTGTCACCCGGGCCAAAGAGTGCGTGGCCATCGTCGGCGAACGAAAAGCGCTGTGCATGGCCATCAAGAAAGTGGATGCGGAAAAGCGTGGTACCATGCTTGCCCACAGGATCAGCCAAAACCATGCCGCTTATGCGGTCAACCATTAACACAAGCCTCAGGAAGGGAGAAACAATTATGGCAACGATGTTGGAAAATTACCAGGAACTCAGGAATGCTATGGAAAAACAAGAAAGCCCTTTGACCACCGCACAAATCTGGCAGTATCAGGAACTGATATATCGGATCGGTGTACTCGAAACATGCCAGTTATATGCAAAAATCGCACCGGTGACCGATAACATCAACCAGATGGTCACGCATTACCAGCTAGTGGACGCCTATTTCCAGTGCCTGACGCAGGAACGGCGCTATGGAATGGCACCGGATGAAAAAACGCAGAAACAGCGGGACACTTCCCATCAGAACCTGTGCCGGGTCATGGAGGACTACCGAAAGCGCCTCGCAAGCTTTGCACCGGGCAGCCATGAACAGTACAAAAAAGAGATTGGCAGGGTGATAGGTACATTCCTGCCGGTATGGGCCGCTTACCGAAACACATACATTACCATAATGAAAACAAAGGAGGACGCCGCATAATGAGCACAAATTCAACCGAAAAGCAGACCATGCTGAACGCAATCAGCACAATCAATGCCGTGGAGGGCTTTGACCCCACGCCGTTAGCAGTCGGGTATACCGACTTAAACACCGGAGAAAAACGCCTGCGGCTGCCGGTCATGATCCAGGTCGCCTGGTTCCGGCTGAAGTACCCGGAAGGACGCATTTCCATCAAGGTAAAGCCGTCCGGAAACTTCTTTGTTGCGGATGCCAAGGTGTACAAGAACTATAACGATCCGGTGGATAGCTATCTTGCCGAGGCTTCCGCATCAAGAGGACCGCTGGCGGACAAACCCACCGTGTCACCCCGCGAATGGGCACAGACAGCCGCAGTCGGCATTGCACTACGGAATGCAGGTTTTGGGCTGCAGTTCCATGCAGCCGGGGAAAGCTTTGATGCCCCTGCTGTAGATGAACTGGGACAGCTTGTTCCGGCTCCGAAGTTTGCACAAGATCAGGCTGAGGTTTTACCTGAAAAAGAAGCACCTGCAGGTGCACCGCTTGGAATGGCTGAAGATATTCCGATTTCCGATGGAAATCAGGAGCCGCCTATGCAGACAGCTGCAACCCTGGCTGAGGAAACGCCGCTTGAAAAAGCCATGAAGCTCCCCTGTCCCGCCTCGAAATACAAAGACAAGACACTGGGGGACATGGTCAGCTTAAACCCCGGAATCTTTCCCTGGATCATCAACAAGTTCGGGGAGGCTTCCGAACTGGGTGCCGGTGCCAAACTGATTTGTGAGCATGCCATGCAGGTAACCGCATGAGATCCGGAAAAATAAGGGAGATGGTTCTCCATCTCCCGGAAAGGAGCCTGTATGCGTATCTTTCACATGACAGACATCATCCCGCTACTGGGACTGCCTTACCCGCAGTATAATCGGAGTTCCTATTATATTCCTTGTCCGTATTGTGACAGCGACCGGAAAAAGCACCTCAACATAGACCTTAAGAAAGACGTGTTCCGGTGTGCCAAATGTGGATTTTCCGGTGGAGTCTTTGACCTGTATGCCCACTACACCGGAATAAGCCGTGATGCCGTCCGGGAAGAATTGAAAGAAAAAATCGACGGCTACGATGCTGCCCCGGTGAAAAACACAAAAAAAGCGATTCCGCAGCCCCCGGTGATTTCCGAATGTGTGACTGCGGATATAAATATACGAGACGCTGCATACCGGGCATTACTGGGCAAACTGTCGCTGGCAACGGATCATAAAGAGAACCTGCTTGACCGTGGGCTGATAGAAGAAATTATTGCGGAAAAGATGTACCGGACAACGCCGGTGGTGGGATGCAATGCGCTTGCCAAACAGCTCCTGGCGGAGGGACATTCCCTTTCCGGGGTTCCCGGGTTCTATCGGGATCAATCGGAAAACTGGACATTCGTCAATAACCAGCGCGGAATCCTGATCCCGGTTCTGGATATGCAGGGACGCATACAAGGGCTTCAGATTAGGCGGGATAATGTCAAAAAACGCAAATTCCGCTGGGTTTCCAGTAAGGAACGGTCAGATGGCTGTAAGGCTGAAGGCTGGGTTCATATAGCCGGTTCTATCCGTGACCGTGTACTCTTAATCGAAGGACCAATGAAAGCGGACATCATCCATTTCCTTACCGGACAAACGGTGGTGGCCGTACCGGGCGTTAATACGCTCACACAGCTGGAAATCGTTTTAATCCAGCTGAAAGAACTCGGAGTAAAGCAGGTCATGACCGCTTTTGACATGGATTTTTTAACAAATCCCAATGTCCAGAATGGGTATAATGAGCTGATATGGCTGATTAACCGTATCGGCATAAAATTTGGAACCTATCTGTGGCATCCCGATTACAACGGCTTGGATGACTTCGTTTGGGAATTTCTGATGAATGGAAATAAGGTTGTATAAGTTTCTGGTAGTTGGCGGGACGGTAACATCCGATCCCGCCTTATTTTATGGGGTTTTTGATGAAGTTAGGTATGAGGGCAATATTGTGGAAATATCTACTGTGTGTTATACTTTGGAAGTTGATTTTATATTAGATGGAACATTGCCCAATGTTGAATTTTGGTATATAATGACTATATTGGGCGGCTAAAAACCTAAAACAAGCTTCCAGTTGTTTATACCATGTGGAGGTTATAATTGTGCTATAATGGAAAGTTGGTGTTTGATGTTGTATTTTCTGGTTATAGCAATGGGAAGCCGGTGAAATCATTAGTTACTTAAATCCAGTTGATTGTAATGAAGCTCAATCGATGGCATCATTCAATATGCAGGAATCAATTTATCAAAAACAATAGCACTGTCGATCCTGCGAAGAAAGATTGCTGCTAAGAAAATAGAAATTTGGAATTAGTATAAATGTTCGGGAGAGTAGATAATGGGGGAAAAAAGATATAAGAAATATTATTCAAACAGGGCTGTTATTTCGCTCTTCTCGGGGGCAATGGGACTTGATATTGGTCTTAGCAAAACTGGATTAAAGGTTTTGATTGGTCAAGATTCCGATTTGATTTGCGTAAAAACAATGAAAGCCAATGGTTGCAATGCACTTGGAGGCGATATCAGGAAGATTGATTCCCAAACCCTTTTAGATTTGACGGGCATGCAAGTTGGGGAGCCCTTCCTTATTTGTGGAGGGCCACCATGTCAGCCCTTTTCTACAGCAGGGAAACGCATGGGAATAAATGACCCGCGCGGTAGCTTGTTCATGGATTTTATAAGAATGATTGATTATATTCAGCCCCGTTTCTTTGTAATGGAAAACGTGAAAGGGATTATGTCTGCACAGCTTAAGCATATCCCGATAAAGGATCGAGACCAATCCTATCAAAAGCAAGAACTGGGAACCGTGCTGGGATTAATCTTATCTGAGTTTGATAAACTTGGATATAAGACTGTATATGACATACTAGATGCTGTTAACTATGGAGTACCCCAGTTCCGTGAAAGATTTGTTTTGATTGGAAGTAGAGATCATGAGAATATTTTCCTTCCGGTTCCAACGCATTTTCAAATACATCAAAATTCTGAATATCGGTGGAGAACTGTTGCTGATGCAATCCGAGGATTAGAGGGTGATGAAGGAGATTGTGCAATTTTATCTGAAGAACGCAGGAGCTACCTGCATCGGATTCCAGAAGGTGGCAATTGGAGAAATCTTCCTGACGACTGTATTCCATCAGCGATGGGTGGCGCTTATAAATCGGGTGGTGGCAAAGCTGGTTTTTACAGGCGACTTTCGTACATGCAACCATCCCCCACTATTGTTACTTCACCTGTTCAAAAGGCGACTATGATGTGCCATCCGATGCTTGATAGACCATTGAGTGTCAAGGAGTGCGCGCGAATCCAGCAGTTCCCGGATGAATGGGTATTCAGTGGAACAACGGCAGCCAAATATCGACAAATCGGCAATGCAGTTCCCACTGGCCTGGGAGAAGCGATTGGAAAAGCGATCATTGCTACAGCAGACAATACTGCGATTGTACGAACTAAGCGTTTTGAAAGAAGAGAATACTGATTGGAATATATTACCAAAACTCTGATCGGGGGATTAACAAAAACAAGTGTAAAATGGGGGGACATATATGAAATTTGCGATTGATCGCATCAGAATCGGTTTCGAAGAAGAAATAAGTGCCGATGAGTTCTATGGCTCATATATACCCCAAAGAAAAGCACGTTTTTTTTGCCCAGAATGTGGAGAACCAGTTTTTTGGAGCTCTAGAGGAGGAATCCAACCGGATAAATTCAGCCATTATACAAAAATGACATCATCACCAGAATGCGATAAGCGTGTAGATGGAAGATCTGAACTGAACCTCTACGAACGAGTGGGGCTTCCGATGAGTTTAATACGACTGGGAGAATCCAATTTCCGCATAAACATTTTGTTCCCCGCTATAGGAGAAAAACTTCTTGCAATAGCAGTAAAACAAAAGTCAAGAATATGTGTATCAGGCAGCGGAAAAGATAGGATATTTCCAATTAATTATACTTATTTTCAAGCAGATGCTACAACGATGATACCTGTAGATTTTGTACCCCAATGGGATGCAAACTATACTGTACAGGTTGATGCCACGCACGAAATTAAAAGAAAATGGTCGGACTATTCGGATGGCTTTGCAAAGGGCGGTGCGATATTTACATACGGAGAGGCTGGCGGAAAGAAAATAAGACGTGGAGACAGCATTTCACCCGGGCGACTGTACTATATTGTCGCGAAACAGTTTCATTCACCTTATAGTGAAATCAAGACCGAGCATATCGGATCGATACGGCTTAACGAATGGGACTATTCTGTATTCACTACTTCGGTCAACGTATCTACTGACGATGGATATAGGTTTACAGTGATTAATAACTATCTGAAGTCTCAGTTTGGAGTTTTGTTGCTGGAAACCGCACCGGAATTGATTGCACTTTGGCCCCCGGTAACGGAGCAGGATGTGTTGGTGCCAACTAAAAACACATCGGTCATTTATTGTGCGGTAACTAGCGGCAATACCGTTCCCAAAGTTTATTCTTACAAATCCAATATTGTTTCTTCTCTAGCTGTCAACCAGGGTGAAAATGGTGTTAACGCATTGGCACTCCCAATTTATACAGAAGAAACGGTTGTTTCGGTAGATAGAAAGTATATAGGCAGAGAGATTGTATTTCAGAAGAAACGGCTTGATATTACAGGTTATGCCTACGAGATTGCCATAGAGAGGCAGGATGGTACGACTCTTGATTTTGCAGCATTAACATCTGCCGCACTATCATCTGATCTCGTTCTAAAAAGCAATGCGAAGATGGAACTGTATATTGGCAGTCATGACAAAACCTACTTATATGTGCCAATCCGCAGTTTCAATACACCTATACCCGCAAGACGAAACCCTGCGGAAATAATCTTTGGTATAGAAAAGGGAGTCTTTCGGTGGTATGAAACTAAATCCTTGCTGGAGCCAAGCATAAACGAGCAGAACGTGCTGCATCAAATTATCGAAAACTGCACAGGAGAGTATGTTCCTGCTCCACGATGGATTGGATTTCTATTGTCCGAGTGGCAAAGAAATGGGCACAGTACATTGATTTCCGCTGTTAGAAGATCAATCCACAACGGGAAAATTCCACGTGGGTTGCTAAACGCACTTCAAATTTCAGTAAAACCGAAGAGATAATAATGCTATAAAACGATGCATTGTTATCAAAGTAATCTTGAAAGGACATCGCTTATGGCACAGATAGATATATCAAAAGCAAGATACATAAAACAGGATAAAACTGTATCTTTTACCTGCGCACGTTGCAATGGTCAGAAAACAGCAAAAAAATATGCAGAGTGCAATATTGACGGAGATACGTTCCAGATTTGCAACGGTTGCTACGGGTATTTAAAGTCCACTCAGAGCGAAGCTAACAGCATTCATGCGAATAGCACTGATACAGCAGAAACTGCTATTGATGCTTTTCAAAGCCTGACGTTCACAGATGAAACCAAAGAAACAAGGGGAAAAGTTGCTCTTTCTAATCTGACGGACGAGGATATCGCATATGTTTGTCGTTTGATTACTCCAACGGAAATTCGTACCTATTTCCAGAAATATCCGAAAGAGTTTTCAAGGATTCGGCCTGGTTTCCGGGCGAGTTCATTGTTGGATGATGATGCCATCATGCTTGTTTGTAAAAACGCAACGAGCCCCTTTATTGCATCCTTACTGGAAAAATGGATCAGTGGTTGGTTGCTGCAGATCCAAAAGTTTCGTAATGACTTAGAGGGAAAAAGTGCGTCACCTGAGAAATCATTGTTGCTTGCTCTTCCGGATAGTGTTTTTTCAGACAACATTGATCTCTTTTTCAAAATTGCATGCGATGAATATTCAGCTGAATATATTGCTTTGGTGAGAGCCGCATTGTTGTTGCAAGATCAACCCATAGCGGAGAAAAATGAGAAGGGTGCAACAGTTGCGATAGAACAACATGATGCATCTGAACTTTCTGCGGTGAAAGGGAAAAACTCAGAGTTGCTGGCATTAGTAGCACAACTACGAAAGGAAATAGAAGCGGAAAAGATATCGAACAGCAGGACTCAGGAATCATTGACTGATATTACCGCAGCAAAGATCGCAATGCAACGGGATTTGGATATGGAACGTGCGCAAACAAACGCTCTTGCAAAAAAAGTGAAGTTGATGCAGGCGGAATTGGATCATTTTAATCAACTATCTCAATATACCGATATAGAAGCGGAAGATGCTTATAGTGATGAATTCGAATATACTTCAGTTTGCGAGGTTTTTTTAGACTACTCTGGGCAAATTTGGTTGTCCCGTTTAGCAGATATAAAGGGCGGAAAAATTAATCGTTTCACAAAGAATGAAGAAATGCCACATTATTTTGAAAACCGCTCTCGTCTCTTTTGGATGAACGGTCCGAGAGATGAGGGATTTATTGGTGTTTGGCAATGGAATGCTGTACCAAATAAATCAGATTCATTTACTGACTATGTGACTACTGCATATAACAACGTCAAAATCATTGAGATTGTTGAACTGACAGAATGCCACACCTACGAGGATATTGCTCAAGCTTTGAAAAGTAAGACTTTTCCGGCTATGCCAGGGAGAAAGCGGTTTTTTGCCTGTCGAGATAATGATGGCAAAATGATTGGCTTGCTGTGTAATGAGCGTGATTTTGATCTAGATAATGGAAATGAAAAGTTAAAATCCACAGTTTACATACTGCCACAGTTTGAAATATCTTCAGCCGACATTCTAACGGTCGCTGGGAAAAAAGTATATGGCTTTACCAGCCTGGGTATGCCCCAGGGAGTATTTAAAATCAGGAACCCGTTGGCTGTTGTGAAAGAAGTTATCATTTCACGCGCTACAAGTGCTGTACTCCGGCAGCAAGGACTCAGTAAAAAAGAAGCTCAACATTGCCAAAGTTTCTTAAAGGATCTGCCACTCCAAACGATATTCCAAGAAATCACTGATGTTTACGATTGTACAGAATCTGAGGCTCAGGAATATGTTTCGGCATTTATCAAGCAGGCCGATTCCTATTTAACAGAAAATGACTTAGATATTGGAACACTTGCTGTTGCATTGGAGCGGAACAAGGAGCTTGTAAACAAATGTAAAGATTTGCTGGCGGCTACGTGGGAATCTGAAAATGCGGATAAATTGTATCATGCACAACAACTACTTGACGAAATAGAAAATACCGTTGCCGCACAGCGTACAGAAGTTGATGCACTCGAAGCTTCCTATTGCGTTCTACAGGATAAAAAAGCAGAGGTTCAAGCGGAAATTGATGAGAACATGGCATTGGCCAACGATGTGGAACGGAAAGTAGCAGAACGCATCGCTGCCGCCCGGAAGAATGCATCGGATTTTATTTGCGAAATGGCATTTTCCACTCCTGCATATGCAACGGAAGCATATCCTGTGGTGGAAAAATCTCCTTCAGGAGCGGTCTTGACCATACGGAAGGTTGATGGAATCCAGGGTGACGAAGTAACAGATGTTGATTCGTTTGTGGATGAATTGGCAGAGAATCTGAGTACGGTAGGCTATGATGATATCATATCGGCCAATATGGCTCAGATGATCTTATTTTGTATCGGAAATCGTATGCCGATCGTATGCGGTACAAATGCTCTCAAAATAGCGGACTGCATTGCGGCAATGTTTGGGGAATCGGGAGCATACACAATAACACTGTCTGTAAGTCAGCCAGATTGCCCTGGTATTTGTGCAGCAATTCAAAAAGAATCTGCCGATAAGAAGTGTGTAGTTGTGGTTAATGGCGTGTTTGATGGGTTGAGTCTAAGCAGCTTCAACGAAATTACACTTCAGTCTGAAACCTGGGAAAACAACGTTGCCCTAATATTTCCGTTAAATGGCGTGGATGTCAATATGATCCCCAGTTATGTTTGGGAACAATCCATGTTTATTGATGGAGATACAGGTCTGAGTCACATGGGTACAGACAGTATTACCATGCACACAACTACTGCTAAGCTTGATGTCAGATGCACAGATGAGTTAACAACAAGCAAGAGAAAACAATTGAAAAGTCTTTCGGGTATAATCAGTAATACCGCTATGCTAAACTATGCCAAATATTTGGCGGAAACCGATAGCATGCTAAAGGATGATACCCAGATTTTGACGCAAATCACACTCCATGCGCTGTCTACAGGGAAAAAAGAACAGTTACTCAAAGAACTCTCGTCTATTGGTATAGGTTTGGAGGCAAACAAAGAAATATTGCGATATCTGTGAGGTGGAAAGTGGACGATAATATGCTGTGTGCGATGGCTACAGACTTGGGAATAACTCAATACGAGATTGAGGACGATGTTAAACATAAGTATCGGGTCTTATATTCCGCTTTGGCTTGCTGGATAAAAGCCGCGAGTATGGATTGCCCTATAACCAGAAGTATAAATACAACCCCAGGCATAAGCCGCCGACACATTAACGATAAATGTTCGGCTGTTTTAGCAGAAATGTTAAAGAGATACCCCAATTGCACAATGTGGTTTGATACCGACGATACTACAGAGAGTCCTGTCACAATGCTCCGAAGCAGATTGCTACGTCACGGTGATTTAGTGAATGTTGGATTTAGTACAAATGTAGCCCTCGCAGCATCCAACCAGACAAAGTTAACGCAAAATTTGGTATGTATCAAAGGTAGTGTATTACAGGATGGCAACACATATTCTGGCGTGGCAAATGTCGTTTTGACTCCACATGACAAAGATTTTATCCCTGAAACGATTCCGGCTGTAGACAAGTGGTTTGGTCAATACATCAAGAGCGCTTGGTGGCAACAATCAGATTTATTGGATGAAGGGATTCAGTACTTTAATCCGTACAAAAAATCCAAGAATAATCATACATGCTGGCAAACAGTACTTCCTCAGAAGACTGTGAATATAGTTTTGGCTCGTCGAATCGTCAATAAAAATTCCTATGAATATTTGTTGTATAAACCTATCGAACATAAAATCCATAGGATTGACCCCGTATTGAAGGACTTTGGAGAGCACTACAGGTTTATGATAGGATTACGGGCTGTTTCTGGAAATCCTGTTCCGATTCAGGTCATTCGCTATTCCGATCATATAACGCTGAAATTGGGAATCCATTTGCCAGGGAGAGAAAATGTGCTTCTGGAATCATATGCATGGCCACATAGTAACATTACTGATAGATTAGAATGGGACATGCTGCTCCCGGTATGGGAGTACATAATGCCGTATATGGCAGGACTCGGGTTGGAGATAATGGAGGAGACTTATGGATAAGTATGGAGTAAAAAGCACCCATGACGCCATAAAAAGCAAACTGCTTGACTACATAAACACGGTATACTTGGGCAAATGCGATGCGTTGCGCGAAGCGTGTGAAGCGGAATTGAATAGTCAGGGAGTGCTGTACCAGGAACCGTATATTGAGGCCAACCACGCATATCTCGCAGTGGAAAATGGTCTAACAACTGCGGCTCTGGGAGCGGACGTAAAAAGAATACTCGTTTCCATGGCGAAAAAGTCACTTGGAGTGTTCAAAAGTCCTTATAAGCACCAGATTGACTCGTTGGAAGCTTATTATCGTGGGAAAGACCTATTTGTTGCGACAGGAACAGGTTCAGGTAAAACGGAATGCTTTATGTGGCCGATGGTCAGCAGGCTGGTACTTGAACAGATGCATTCTCCTGAAACGTGGGAAGTGCGTGGCGTTAGAGCAATTATGCTTTATCCGATGAATGCGCTTGTTTCTGACCAATTGGGTCGTCTTCGCCGCATGATCGGAAACGGAAATGACGGATTTCATAGCTTGCTTTCTGATTTGGCACCTAGATGCCGCGTTCCACAGTTCGGTATGTACACAGGCCGGACACCGTATCCAGGAACAGCCGATCAATACCAGAACAAAGAACTTGCCAAAACCATAGATAAGGATATTCTTCAGCAGCCGGAGGAAGTTAAGGTCAAGCTGCGTGAGTTGGGAAAATACCCTTCCAAAAAGGATCTGGCTACTTTTGTTGAACGGTTAAAAAATAATGAAGCTTTTTTGACCGATCCAGAAGATGCAGAGCTGATTACTCGTCAGGAGATGCACCAATACTGCCCGGATATTTTAATTACAAACTATTCTATGCTGGAGTATATGCTGATGCGTCCCATAGAAAAGGGGATTTGGGACAAAACAAAAACATGGCTTAATAGTGACCTTTCTAACAAATTGCTTTTCATTATTGATGAAGCACATATGTATCGTGGGTCTTCTGGCGGTGAGGTTGCACTTTTAGTTCGTCGTGTTCTTCGCAAGCTGGGTATTGGTCGTGATAGAGTACAGTTTATTCTTACCAGTGCCAGTGTCCCCCCTGACATCGAGAAAGAGCGTGAGGTGTGCAAATTTGCATGTGATTTGAGCGCACAAGAGGAAGATAACAATACCTTTGCGCTTATCAAGGGGACGGAAGTAACGGTTCAGATCAATGGTGACGAATTTGATCCCTTAGTTCTGGTGGATTATGATCTTGATGCTCTCCAACAAGACTGGAGTATAAGAAGTAAAGCTATTCAGGACTTTGGCCGAAAAGTAGGATTCGAATTATCGTGTGATTTTTCTGATGAAAAATCGGTTGAAAATTGGCTGTATGATCAATTGGAGTCATGTAATCCCATGCTCCGAATCATGGAGCAAACGCGCGGACTTGCAACAAGTTTTAACGAATTAGCGGCGGTTGCATTTCCGGGAGCTAATCATATTGTTGCGGAAAAAGCAGCAAGTTCCCTTTTATCAATCGCTCCGTTAGCAAAGAACGCTGAAGGAAGCGTGCTATACCCAGCACGCCTACACATGATGTTTCGTGGCCTGCAAGGGATATATGCTTGTTCAAATTCGGCTTGCACCCATAGCAATCATGATGCCTCGGCTCTTGGCATAGGCCGGATATATCTGAACAAGCCAAGCACTAGGTGTAAATGTGGAGGGATGATATACGAACTGGTCAACGAGCGCTCGTGTGGCGCATTATTCTTAAGAGGTTACAAAGACGACTCAGAGCGGAACCCATTTGTTTGGAACGAACTCGGTGCGCAAATCACCGATACCATGAAGGAAGTGCATCTTTATATAATTCCGAATGATGGAAGCTATAAACGGGCCGGCAATCAACAAGTTGCTGGGCTCAATACGATTACCGGTCGACTGGATGAGTTTAATGTTCATGTGGGAGAGCCCGACTTTATACAGGTTGCGTATGGTGACGCGAAAATTGAGGGATGGCCGGATATATGCACCTTTAAAACTTGCCCCAAATGCGAAAAGCAGCATTTTGCGGCAACCGATTTTACCACCAAAGGAAATGAGCCATTTTTCAACTTGATATCCGAGCAGTTTTATGTTCAACCCCCAGTATCCAAATACAAGGATATAGTTAATGAGGGCAGAAAGGTACTGTTGTTTTCTGATAGCCGTCAAAGGGCTGCGGTTTTGGCAAGGGATTTAACAAAGGCGGCGGATGAAGACGCTATGAAAAAGGCTCTTACTGTTGCGGCATGTGAGTTGCAGGAATGGGCTGAGCGTGAACAAAAGATACCAACCCTTAATCTGCTTTATGTAGTATTCTTAAAAGTTGCGTATAAGAATAATCTTCGTTTCTTTTATGGGAACAATGAAGAAGATCTGCTAAAAGCTGTACAGTTAATGGGCGAAAAATATGAAAAGAAGCACGGTAAGATAAAATACGACGTTGTGGAGCGGACATTATTCAAAACTATTCCTGATCAGTATTATGCACATCTGTTGCTGCAACTGTGCAACAATTTCCGTTCCTTAACCGATGCGGGACTCTGTTGGATAGAGCCATGCGATATTGATGATGCCTTTGACGAGATTGAGGAAACATTTGAAGAGGTGGAGCTTAATTTATCTCTTGATGAATTTATGATTCTCTTTGCTGCATGGGCAATGGAAATTATGACCTCCGAATATGCGGTGGGTTCTGAAATTGATGATGAGATCCGTAAGGGGATCACATCATATCACCAGCGTTTGGGTGTTGAGAATGAAAAAACACTGCCACCGCGCATCAGAAAAATGCTTGAGGCAAAGGGTTTTACGAAAGAGCAAATTTCGGTAATTACAAATGCCCTTTCGCGATATTTAACACAAGGAGTGCATTCCTCTGCAAAATATTTGAACATCGATATGGTTTCTTTGCGTTTTGACGAAAACCATGCATGGTATAAATGCCCTCGTTGCAGTGGCGTATTTCCGTATACACTGTGGGGGAAATGTGCGCACTGTGGAAAAGGCATACCAAAAGAAATGTCAGCAGACGATTTTGCTGGTATCGATTTTTGGCGCAAGCCTGTTTTGGGAGCAGTTCACGGTGATCCCCAAGCATTGATGACCCGTATCAATACTGAAGAACACACCGCTCAACTTTCGCATAAAGATCAGCGCCAAAAAACATGGTCTACCACTGAGGATTTTGAAATGCGGTTCCAAAATATGCATGTGAATAATGACCGCCCGGTGGATATCCTAAGCTGCACAACAACAATGGAGGTCGGTATTGATATCGGCTCGTTGACTGCGGTAGGTTTGAGAAACATTCCGCCAATGCGTGAAAATTATCAGCAAAGAGCCGGTAGGGCTGGCCGAAGAAGTGCGGCAATCTCTACCATTGTTACATACACAGACAATAGACCGCATGACAGTTACTATTTTCATAACCCTGCCAAAATCATTTCTGGGGATCCGAGAACACCTTGGATCGATGTAGAAAACAATAAGTTGGCATATCGCCACTTCAGTGTTATATGTGTAACAGAATTTTTTGATAAAATGGGTGTTGGTGCTGATACCGTTGGTATCTGCGACTTCGTTGAAAAGACCTATGCTGAATTTACGGCGTTCATCTCTGGACTAAGGTCTCAGGATTTTGATTTTAAAGCCCTTATCCCCAGCAAAGTGAATTTCGATATCGAAGCATTCAAATCTGATCTTCTTGATCAGCTTGTGCATTTAAAGGCACAAGTAGAAAAGTTCCCAGGCGAATATCGGGATGACGATGGCCATGAAAAGAGCGTATTAGACGCATTCCTTGAATGTGGCATATTCCCTACATATTCATTCCCAAAGGATGTTGTTGGTTTTTATGTTGAAAAAAGTAAAGGCGCCGCTATTATGCAGAAACCTGAACGCGCATTAGATATGGCCATAAGCGAATATGCACCGGGGCGTCTGGTCGTCATCAATAAGACTACATATAAATCCGGCGGTATTTATAGCTTTCACTCCAAGTATCGTCCAGATCAGCAGGAGCACCCTGCACGTCCGTTCTTTGAAAGTCAGGAATACTTTAAACCGCTGTACTACTGTAGCAACAATGCGTGCAACTGGATAGGCCTTGAGTATAAGCATCACTGTCCGTTCTGTGGCAAGGAAACTATTGGACAGCAGAATCTGCTGAAACCGTGGGGATTTGCACCCGTTAACGGAATCAGCACCAAGGAAGCTGAAGCTGAGGCTGAGATGACATATGCGGAGAATCCGTGTTATTCTATTACCCCTGCTGAAAGCGAAATGATGGTTCCAGACGGTTTTGATAATCTGCGCTATTCCAAGAGATCTGGTGATCCGCTGATTATCTTAAACAAAGGACCTAAAGCATCAGGATTCATGGTCTGCAAAGACTGCGGTGCAGCTGTTCCGGGAGATGACGAATCCACCCTGAGACATATTAGAAAACCGTACCGCCATCCTCATCGAGTCTATGAGTGTCGCCACCCAGCATCTCAGATTGTTAATACCTATTTGGGTAATCAGTGCCTAACTGACATGGTTGTATATGAGATTTCGCTTGACTCAGAACAAATCAATGTGGAACCAAGTGGTTTGTGGATCAGAAGAGCAGGTCAAACGCTTGCCGATGCAATGACTTTAGCCGGTGGGCGGTTACTTGATATTGAATTCAACGAAATCAAGAGTGGTTACAGATTGAGATACTCGCCAGAAAATCATAAAACATATGTTGACGTTTTCTTGTTTGACAGCCTCTCAAGTGGTGCTGGTTATTGCTCAGTCCTAGCAGAACGCACAGACGAGCTAATGGCGATTACCAGAGAAGTTCTAGAGAATTGTCCGGCGGGATGCGACAGCGCTTGCCACGAGTGTTTAATGCATTACTGGAATCAACGTGCCCACTCAATGTTGGATCGGTCGGCTGCGCTGCAGCTGTTGAATTGGTGTGAGGATTCCGCTCTCCCAGATGCTTTGTCATATGAAGAACAGGACAAGCTGTTGACACCGCTAAATGCGCTCAGCGCGGGGTTTAAGATCTTTGGTGACGGGACAAAGCATTTTATTAAGACCGCAGACAAACAACGTGAAATCGTGGCATATCCGTCTATGTGGAGTGAGTATAGCACGTTGCTGCCTGTAAGTGCTATCACCATTTCCGACAAGCTATTGAAATATGCATTGCCGAAAGCGGATGCCTTAATTCGAATTAAGATTTGAAAAGTCTCAGCGAGCACAAACAATTGATGAAACTGCTTCGCAAATGACTAGGCGTGAAATAATTTGCACAGAGAAAAATATCGGATTAAGTGGCTATATCGTGTTTTTTTACAATATATCACTGTAGCAAATATAAAGATTATAAGCAAAATGGAGAATTGAGGCATTTTTCCACTAATTCGTATACTTGGCAGCCAGATAGTAAATTTGAAATTCGCAGTTTGTTTATGATATACTTAAACTCCAGAAACCCATTATTTATATAATTGAAAGTTCATAAAATCATATTGTAGTAAAAACATATTTCCACGCTATAACTAGCTGATTACTCGCAGCAAGAAAACGTATATTAAAAAAATACGTTTTCCTGTTGCTTTTTCATTTCCCCATTAGTGTAATATAATAAATGGATTTTTAAGGAGGATGAATTTTATGCTGATAGCTGTAGATACTGGCAATTACGCCATCAAAACCCCCAATTTTAACTTTTTGTCCGGCCTATCGGAACACACGGTAAAACCACCCCTTGCCTCAGACATCATTGAATATAACGGCAAGCTCTGGACCCTTTCCGGGCAGCGAATTTCGTATATGAGGGACAAAACCCGTGACGAGCGTTTCTTTATTCTCACCCTGTTTGCCATTGCAAAGGAGCTAAAACAGGCAGGTGAAACAGCACCCTTTGTGCAAGTTGACCTGGCAGTAGGCTTGCCGCCGGAACATTATGGAATCCTAAAAAGCAAATTCTCTGACTATTTCAAGCGCCCAGGAACAACTAATTTTGTTTACAACGAAGTGCCCGTAAGCATTTCCGTCAGAAACGTCTTTGTCTATCCGCAGGCATATGCGGCGATCATCCCACAAAGCCGCATGCTGATGGATACGCCCCGCATATTCATCATAGACATCGGGGGCTATACCACTGACGTGCTTCTTTTGAGAAACGGCAAGCCGGATCTGCAGTTTTGCCGCAGCCTGGAGATTGGCGTCATTACCATGAACAATGACATTATCGGGAAAGTGGGTGCACTTCATGACATGAAGATTGAAGACGACCATATTTCGGCCATACTCCAAGGCCAGGAAACCATACTTCCCGAAAATGTAACCGAGACCATAAGGAACGCCACTCAGCACCATGCGAACAACATCCTGGATAAATTGCGGGAGCTTCAGGTAGACCTGCGCTCCAATCCCGCCATATTCATCGGTGGCGGCGCCATGTTGTTCAAACCGTTCCTGGAAAGCTCCACACTGGTTGTCAAATCCGAGTTTATATTGGATCCCAAGGCTAACGCAATTGGCTATGAGATGCTTGCATCCGCACAACTAAAGCATTCCTCCTTATAGAACGGGGGACGTTATGAAAAAAGATGATAAATATAGGTTTTCCCTCCAGTTCGGTATGGACACAGAAGAAAAGGTACAGGTTGGGGAATTTCTGGAACGGCTTGGAAATAAAAAAAGTGAATGGATTGTTGAAGTCCTGGCGGAGCATATCAGCAACAATCCTGCCCTATTCGAATCTGGTAAATACAAGCCTCTCCAGATTGTCGTGAAACCCACAATTACTTATGAGCAGGTAGAGTCCATGGTGAGAAACGCTATTACAGAAAAGCTGTCAGAAACCACATTGTCTGCCGGAATAAAATTAAGCGAAGGACATTTTAATCAGCCAGGCATAAATGATGATGATATTGCTACAATGGTCAGCAACCTTGATATTTTCAGTAGTCCTTAAATTACCATTATTTATGAATTGATTCACATAGTCAAACATTGTACACTATTTTGAGCAGTCAATTTTCTGATTGCTCTATTTTTGTGCAAAAAGGGGGGAACGAACGAGGTATGTTAGCGGATAAAAATGCTTCCAAACACTAAAACATGACAGAATATCGGATTATTTTTGAAAATACCACATCTAGTACGGGTACACCGTTGTTAGACTCTTAAAAAATAGAAATAAACCGATTATCATTACATTAGGAGGCATTTTAATGGAATTTGACTTTAAATTACTTGGAAGCAACATTAGAAAACGCCGTCATAATGCCGGCTTAACCCAGGAGCAATTAGCAGAACTGGCAGGCTGCTCTGACAGCCATATAGGACAAATCGAAAATGCAAGGGGGCGTCCCAGTATTGTTACGGTAACTGCTATTGCCAACGCTTTAAATGTTGGGGTGGATCAATTGGTTTATGGCGGTCTGAAAAATCAGACGGATTATTTTATTCAGGAGTTAGTGAACCTTACCGAAGATTTTGAAGGAAAGGACAAGCTAATGGTTATTGATATGGTAAAAACATTTATAAAGATCGTAATTGATTACAAGAAATAAGAGGAAAGGAGTAATTTCTATGTCTACCTGTAAAATTTATTGGGCAGGCAGCCGAATGTAGCCTGCAGAAAGAACACTTAACCGTTTCATTTTTCAAAAAATCAATAATAACAATTTTAATGCAACTGCTTACTATCAAGTAGTTGCATTTTCATCTATATATTACCCTTTTCATATCAGGCCCTATCATGCGTTTGCATGGTTTGGTCTTTTTTTCTACCCATGGAAAGGGGGTGAGTCCAATGTATTACATGCGTTGACACACAACAATAAGGAAAACACAAATATAACGCATGCCATCTTGGCATGTCATCGGTCGAGGTGGCAGGTCCAAGGAGGCGTGATGAATGGATTACAGTCCAAAATACAGGTTCCGTAAGGACGATGGCGAGCTTATTGGCCGCTTTACCGTCTATCTTGAAAAGACAGCCCAAAGTGCCCAGATAGATTATATCCGGAAACTGGCTTACCGCAACAAAGAAATGCTGATGGATAAGATACCTGAGGAATTTATGATAGGTTATGACGACCCCCAAATCAGGCTCTTCACCCAAACAGACCGGTTTAATTTTGAAGAGGAAAAACTCGCAAAGGCGTTTGGCGAACTCCCCTTGCTGCGGCAGAAGATACTGACCCTTCTCTTCGTAGAGCAGCTTTCAGGGATAGAGGTGGCTGACAGACTAAATTGTTCGGTAAACTATGTATACAAGCTTAAGAGCCTTGCCTTAAAAAAATTAAGGGACGCTCTGTTAGAAGGGAGTGACGAAAATGACGGATAGAAGTTTTTCAGAACTGTTACATATGGCTATTGCGGGAAACCACGATGCAGTAGAAGTCATATTTGATATGTATGCTCCCCTGATCAATCATTATAGCTGCATAAATGGCGTTTTTGATGAAGACTGCAGGCAGTATATCATGATGCGGATCGCAATGTATATCTCGAAATTTATAATCTAGCATCATGTTCACAAGCAGAGGCTTCCGGATATTTTTTAATCCGGAAGTCTTTTTGGCAATGAGCTGCTCGCATAGCGTGTAAGCGATTGTTTGAAAATTTTTATATGGAAGGTAAGGTTTTGAAAATTCCCTGCGTTCTTAATAGTTGAAGGTGTCCAAAACATGTACCTTGAAAACCGAATATTACCTTTACAACACATCCTCTGGTAAGGCGAGCGGCTATCCACCCGGAATGGCAAACCGGGAACATGAGCACTGATATGCGGGCAGCACCCGCATAACGCGACGACCCTCCAGAGCAGGTACTTCCGCCTGGCTAACGTCATGTCAAGGGGCGGCCCGGCATCAGAATGCGGGGAGTCTGAAATGGCTATGGAGCGATTCGCTGCCGCCGTTGTTAAAGGTATTAAACAACCAAACAATTAAAATTGTATTTGATCATCATTGAAGAATCTGACATGCAATGCTATAATATATATCGTGGAGTCATTGCATGTTAAATATGATAAAGGAAGGAGCAAGATATTGTGAACACTGACAGCATGCAATGTGACAAAGGCCAGGATAACCGTGTTTATTCAGTTGAGCAGATTGCTTCCATTCTTGGAATAGGAAGGACCTCAGCTTATGAACTCGTAAAAAAAGGCTACTTTAAATCTGTAAAAATAGGACGAGCTATACGTATTTCAAAACGATCCTTTGATAAGTGGTTGGACAGCCAGGATGAAAATCAACTGTAGCTACAGTAATCATCACTTATAAAAAGGAGTGTAGAGTATGGCATCAATTATTAAGAGAAAATCAAAATATTCCGTTGTTTATTATTGCACGGATGAAAACGGAGAAAAACGGCAGCATTGGGAAACATGGAACACCCACCAGGAGGCGAAAAAACGCAAAGCCGAAGTGGAACACAAGATTAACGAGGGGACTTTCGTACCTCCGTCAGCACAAACGGTTTCAGAATTCCTTTATGATTTTGTGGCTTTGTATGGCGAAAAGAAGTGGGGCGTTTCGGCTTATGACAGCAACATGGGGTTGATTGGAAATTATATAAATCCCTTGATTGGAAATGTTCCCATCCAGGAGATTAATCCTAAATCTGTGGATGAATTCTACAAACGGCTGCAGAAAACGAATTCCGTCGTCTGCAATAACAGAAAACCAAAATCAGAGTATGTGACTGCTTCCGTGGTTGAAAAGGTTCACAAACTGCTCAAATGTGCTTTCACGCAAGCCGTACGATGGGAGCTATTATCAAAAAATCCATTTGAACACGCACTGACACCGAAAGTGTATAAAAAAAGGCGTGAGATTTGGACCCCCGACATGATCTCAAACGCATTAAAAACCTGTAAAGATAGCAAGCTCTATATAGCCATGACATTATCGTTTGCATGCTCACTGCGTGTTGGAGAAGTATTGGGACTGACCTGGGACAATATCCATATATCTGATGCGGAAATCGTCAGCGACGAGGCCTATATCTTCATAGATAAGGAATTGCAGCGCTGCTCGAAAAAAACGATGGAAACCTTGTATAAAAAAGACATCATAAAAGTCTTCCCACCGTTAATGCCCAATACCAGTACCCGTGTGGTATTAAAAACACCCAAGACGGAATCCAGCGTCAGAAAGGTTTATCTCCCCAAAACAACATCCTATCTCCTGCAGGAATGGAAAAAAGGTCAGGATGAATTAAAAGAGTTTCTCGGGGATGAATACACCGACAACAATCTGGTCATCGCTTTACCCAATGGTCGGCCATGTGAAAACAGGGTCTTGCAGAAATCATTCGAGACCTTAAGGAAAGAGGCCGGTTTGCCAGACGTAGTTTTCCATTCACTCAGGCATTCAAGTGCCACGTATAAGCTTAAGTTATCCCATGGCGACTTGAAAAGTGTAGAAGGTGATGGCGGCTGGGCTTCCTCTGCAATGGTTACCGAAATTTATTCGCATATTCTTGACGAGGATAGGAAAGTAAATGCCCAGAAGTTCGAAGCAAGCTTCTATGCCAATCTCCATAACGTGAAACCGCCTGCCGAACCGGATACTGCTGTTGATTTGCAGGCATTGGTAACACAGCTTAAGCAGTCACCGGAGCTGGCTGATGCTTTGAGACAAATACTGAACCAGAATACGCATGCATAATCATGCATAACTAGATATTTTTATGTGAATGGATCAATTGCCGGAAAGCCGTCCGAAAAATCTTCTCAAAAGCTCCTATTAGCAAAAAGGCAAATTTATTAGCAAATGACTGATTTTTAGTTCGAATCCTTATTAGCAAAATATATATTTATGCACGTTTTATGCAGCGGCATTTTTCGAAAAAAGTCCTTCAAGCGAAAAAAGGAAAATGCCGCAAAGACCTTGACTTTACGGCATTTATGGCGCGCCTGAAGGGATTTGAACCCCCGGCTTCGTCCTTAGGAGGGACGCACTCTATCCAGCTGAGTTACAGGCGCTTATTCAGTTTTATTGCATAAAACCCACAGAATTGGGAGAAGGTCATCTAACTCTTAGGAGGCGAATGCTCTATCCACTGAGCTACGGAGACATCTATCATATTCCAAAGGCAATGCCTTAACAGATATTAATTCTACTATTGCCATCCCAAATTGTCAAGTCCAATGCCAAAAACTTTTTATTTATTTATCAGCATTAATATGTTAAAATAGCTTATATTCAAAATGAAAAATATGACAATTGAAAAGGGGGTATTTTTATGGAAGATAAGTTAAGAGATATACGTTCTACTAGAAATCCCAAAGCCAGAATCAAGATTATGGAAGGTCATTTTGCGACGACGCATTCACACATCAATGTTTATATCGATATGTCCACTGTCAAACATCGGCATAATAATGCTAGGGAGACAGCCAACGAACTTGCTTCAAAGTATATTACGTCTAAATCAATTGATACGATTGTCTGCCTTGACGGCACTGAGCTAATCGGAGCCTTTATGGCGGAGAGACTTGCAGACAACAGCGCCATGTCTATTAACAGTCGTAAGAATATTTCTGTTATTACTCCGGAATTTAATCAGATGGGTCAAATGATCTTTCGTGATAACATTCAACGCATGATTCGGAATATGCAAGTTCTGTTACTTGTCGCATCAGCGACAACCGGAAAAACCATTGACCGCGCAGTGGAGTGTATTGAATATTACAAAGGAAATCCTTGTGGGATTTCGGCGATATTCAGTAATGTTAAAGAGATACATGGCATAGAAATCAATACGATTTTCACCTCCGATGACCTGCCGGAGTATAGAGCCTACTCTTATAACGACTGTCCGTACTGTAAGCAGAATATGAAGATAGAAGCAATCGTCAATAGCTATGGTTATTCCAAACTATAGATTGGAAAGGCATGATAATAAAAAATGAATTATATTGTTGTAGATTTCGAATGGAATCAAAGTCCTTACGGGAAAGGTACAAGTAAAAAGTATCTACCCTTTGAAATCATCGAAATCGGTGCGGTAAAGCTTGACGATCATCGTCAATATCTGGAATCATTCAGTGCTGTTATCAAACCGAAGGTCTATAAACGCCTGCATTATGTAACCCGTGAGCTAACAGGAATTTCCAATAACGAATTAAGGAACGGAGAGCAATTCAGTCATGCAATTGTAGATTTTATGTTATGGTGCGGCGATGAGTATATGTTTTGCACTTGGGGGAATACTGATTTAATTGAGTTGCAGCGGAACATGAAGTATTACCGACTTGACGACTTGTTAAAAGGGCCCATTAAGTACTATAATGTTCAGAAATTATTTCGAAAGCTTCATACTGACGACGATACTGCTGTCAATTCCTTAGAAGCGGTAGTCGAATATTTTAATATTGAAAAACAGGATGAATTTCATCGTGCTATATGTGATGCGAAATATACGGCTGCTATTTTTGCTAAGATGGATATGGAGAAGGCAAAAAAGTTATACACGGTGGATTATTTTCAAAACCCCAAAACTAAGAAAGATGAAATCGACTTAACCTACGAAGACTATAATAAACATATATCTAGGGAATTCGCAACACGAGAAGAGGCTATTGCAGATAGAGATTTAAGAAAGACCAAGTGTTATCGATGTGGGAAAACAGCAATGAAGAGAATTCGTTGGTTTGCTGGGAAGAATAGGGCTTATTATTGCCTGGCGAAATGCCCGCTTCATGGATATATACGTGGCAAGATACGTCTGAAAAAGACGGATGATGATCGTTTTTTTGCAGTAAAGACACTGCGGCTGATCGATGAAGAAAAAGCACAAGCTATTTACGATTTGAAGAAAGAAATTATTTTAAAAAGAAAAGAAAAGCGTTGTAAAGATATAAGCCACAATTGTTAGTCATAGAAATATCAGTGCAGTAATAAACTTAATATATATTTTTAAGGAGCAGACTAAATGAAGAAGGCAAAATTTATTATTAACCTATCTTCAGGAAAACGGGATTTCATAATGCAGGTTGAAGAAACCCTCGGCTGCCTGATTCTGAACCAAATCGTCAATAAAGTTGATGTGGCTTACACAAAGCACGAGCGCGATGCCAGAATAGAGACAGAGAAGATTAATAAAGGTGAATACGACTTTATTGTCGCTGTCGGTGGTGACGGAACCGTGGGGGATGTTATCAACGGAGTGATTAGAGGACGCAGCAAGACGCCTGTAGCAATCTTTCCTGTTGGCATCACCAACAGTTTTGCTGCCGCAATTGGGATTTCTGAATATGACAAAGAAGCATTTTGCGAAATGCTTCTTAATTTTAAAACAGAATCTATAGATGTGGGAAAGGTCAATGACGAATACTTTATCAATATGCTCTCCGGCGGTCTTATGGCTGATGTAGGCTATCGAGTGGATAAAGAGAGTAAAATCGTTTTAGGAAAGATGGCATACTTGATAGAAGGCGCCAAAGAGATCCCCAAAAAGGCGTTTAAATCATTCAGATTGGCGTTTGAATGCGAGGAATATAATGGTGAAGATGATATCATTCTGTTTGTGGCGGCTAATACCGGCAACATTGCAGGCATGAAAAGGTTTGTGCCTGCAATGTTAGATGATAGTTTATTAGATATTGCTATCTTTAAAAAGATGGACATAGGTGAGCTTTCAATGCTGTTAATTAAGTTTCTGCAAGGAGAACATTTAACGCATTCGAAGGTCAAGTATTTTCAAACCAAAAAAATGAAAGTTCGTGAGATTGGCAAACAGGACATTCCCATCGATTGTGATGGGAATCGATACCAAAAGCTTCCGATTATCATAGAGATTTGTCCGAAAGCGATTGAAATAATAGTGCCGTAGCTGTCTTTTTATCAGCCAGAATAGAAGTGATCAATAGCAAAATGCCGTGCTTGTTAATACGGCCAGAGGGAATCTAGTTGATGAGGAGGCATTATATCGAGCATTAAAAGGGGGCAAAATAGCAGCAGGATTTGATGTGTTTGCCGATGAGCCCCTCCCTCTGGATTCGCCTTTGCACACGCTTGACAATATGCTTATAACGCCCCATGTGTCAAGCCAGACCATGGAGTCTTTATGGAATATCTATAAGACTGCCATCGATATTGCCGCTGATTTTTTTGCGGGAAAGGATTCTGGCCATATTTTAAATCCTGATTATTAGGAAGTCCTATTGCGCTTAATGACCTTCAACCGTGTAAATTCTTCTCGTTCCTTTTCCTCCAACGAGTTTTGAATCGATGTTGTCAGGACGGTGTATTTAGGAATCGTAATATTCTTTAATGCATTGGCGCGCTTACTAGTTTTTTTGATGCTAGAAGCCAGACGAAAGGCGGATGTTTCTATTGTGGATAGCCTTATGGTCAGCTCCTTGACCTTATTAAAATGAAAAACCGCTTCGTCAAGCGCCAGTGTAGAATTAGAGAAGCTGTAGGGGGGCTTGCTTTTGGCCGGTGTGGATTCGACAAGGGGGATTTCGGTGCCCATGATGCTGCGGTATTTAATTTTAATACTTTCCTCAAGAGGAATAGTATGTGATATACTGGTCACTTCTGAAATTCCTATCTGGATATTGGCTTTTTGCAAAGCGGCATATGCATTTCTGAAGGTTGAATCAATTTCGGATTGGATATCTTTGGCCTTCGTAGTCAATTCCATCAGCTCGCGAATAAGAATATTCCTTTTTTTGTCCATCAGCTCATAGCCTTGCTTGGCCAGCTTCAAGGAATTCTTAGCCAATATTAAATTTCCTTTGGTCGGAAAAGCATTGGGATCCATTAACCTACCTCCTTATGAAGGGTCTGATGAAATGTAGTATTTATTTAAAATCTTCGTATCAATGCGGTCTAATTCATCCTTGGGAAGCATAGTCAGTAACCGCCAGCCCCTATCCAAGGTTTCGAGCATCGGGCGGTTTTCAAAAATATCCTGACCGACAAATTCCTTTTCAAAAGCATTGCCAAAGGCCAGATACTTCTTATCAACAGGTGAAAGCTCGTCCTCTCCAATAACCGAAGCCAAGGCTCTGGCATCGCCTACCTTTGCATATGAAGAAAAGAGCTGGTTGGCCAGATCCTGATGATCTTCCCTTGTAAAGCCTTCACCGATGCTGTCCTTCATTAAACGCGACAAAGAAGGCAGAACATTAATCGGCGGATAAATATTTTGTTGATGCATCGAACGGTCAAGCACGATTTGGCCTTCGGTGATATACCCAGTCAAATCAGGGATGGGATGAGTGATATCGTCATTTGGCATTGTTAAAATGGGGATCTGTGTGACAGAACCGGGTTGATCCTTGATGATGCCGGCTCTTTCATAGATGGTTGCAAGTTCACTGTATAAATATCCCGGATAACCCTTGCGGCTGGGGATTTCACCTTTAGAGGAAGATATCTCTCGCATCGCTTCGGCAAATGATGTCATGTCGGTCAAAATAACGAGAACATGAATGCCCAAATCGAAAGCCAGGTATTCAGCAGCACTTAAGGCGACTCTCGGGGTAATAAGGCGTTCTACTACCGGGTCGTTGGCCAGATTTAAAAACATGACCACGTGGGAGGAGGCGCCGCTTTCTTCAAAGGTCTTCCGGAAAAAATCAGCGACATCATGCTTGACCCCCATGGCGGCGAACACAATAGCGAATTCCTCATCTGAATCATCTGATAATGAAGCCTGCTTGACAATCTGAGCGGCGAGCTGGTCGTGGGGCAGGCCATTGCCTGAAAAAATAGGGAGCTTCTGTCCGCAAATCAATGTAGTTAAACCATCAATGGCAGATATACCGGTCTTAATATAGTTTCTGGGATATTCTCTCGTTACTGGGTTAAGCGGCAGTCCATTGACATTTCTGTGCTCCTCCGAGACAATTTCACCTAAATCATCAATCGGTCGTCCGATACCGTTGAAAACCCGCCCAAGGATATCCTTAGAAAGGGTGATTTCCATAGGATGACCGGTAAGCTTTGTATGGGTGTTTTTTAAAGACATATTGGCAGTGCTTTCAAAAACCTGAATAACCGCCTTATCCTCATAGATTTCGACAATACGTCCAAGCTTCTCTTTATTTTCACCGAAGGCAATGTCGCCTTCAAGCTTTAACTCGACAATTTCTTCGTAGGCGGCATCCTGAACACCTTCAAGTACAATCAGAGGACCATTAATTTCACTTAAGCCTAAATATTCAATTGACATCTATAATCCCTCCTAAGTTAAGCATTGGTTTCCATGAGCTGCGTATGGAATTGATCAATCTTTTGTTTGTATTCTGCAAATTTCTCCAATTCATCATTGCCTACATTGTATTTAATTGAAATAATCTCTTCAAAAATACCATGCTCCCTAAGGAGTGCCATTGGCATGCTCATCGCAATCAGATCCTTGCACCTGTCATACAGGTAGAGGATAATTTCCATCATTTTTAGCTGCTTGCTCAAGGGAACATAAGTATCTGTTGGATGGTACGCATTTTGCTGGAGGAAGCCAAGCCTGATAACCCTGGAAATTTCTAAAACCAGCTTTTGATCATCGGGGAGGACATCGCTTCCGATTAATTTAACGATTTCGTTGAGCTCGCTTTCTTTATTAAGCAAGGCAATGATCTCGGCTCTGTCAGCCACAAAATCTTCACCGACATTTTTGCTGTACCATGGCGATAAATCACGTACGTATTCACTATAGCTTGTCAGCCAGTGAATAGCCGGGAAATGTCTTGCATAGGCCAGTGATTTATCAAGCCCCCAGAAACAGCGGACAAAACGCTTGGTGTTTTGGGTTACGGGTTCTGAGAAATCGCCCCCCTGGGGCGAGACGGCCCCGATAATCGAAACTGAACCTTCAAGACCGCATAAGGTCTGCATTAAGCCTGCCCGTTCATAAAAAGCAGAAAGACGGGAAGCTAAGTATGCCGGAAAGCCTTCCTCCGCCGGCATCTCTTCCAGACGTCCGGAAAGCTCCCTTAAAGCTTCTGCCCAACGGGAGGTGGAGTCAGCCATGATTGCGACATGATACCCCATATCACGATAATATTCGGCAAGAGTAAGCCCGGTGTAAATACTGGCTTCTCTCGCTGCCACCGGCATGTTTGACGTATTAGCGATAAGCGTTGTGCGTTCCATGAGCGGTTTCCCTGTCAAGGGATCTGTAAGCTTGGAAAAATCCTCTAGCACCTGTGTCATTTCATTGCCGCGCTCACCGCATCCGATATAAATGATTAAGTCAGCATCACACCACTTGGCGATTTGATGCTGAGTCATTGTCTTACCTGTTCCAAAGCCACCGGGAATAGCGGCGGTTCCGCCTTTGGCAATGGGAAAGAGGGTGTCAAGAATTCTTTGCCCTGTAATAAGTGGCTTTTCTGCTCCAAAACGCTTAAGAGCTGGTCTGGGAATCCGAATAGGCCACTTCTGAACCATTGTGATAGGTGTTTCATTGCCTTCATAATCGACAATGGTGGCAATGATGTCGGTGATTGTATATTGCCCGTCAGGAACAATGGATTTGATACTTCCACTAATGCCCGGGGGAATCATGATTTTATGTGTAAGCGCGCTTGTTTCCTGAACCTCAGCGATAATGGTGCCGCCATAAACAGCATCGCCTGATTTGACGACTATGTGAGTTTGCCAGAGCTTCTGCTGATCTAAAGACTCAACACTTATCCCTCTGGAGATAAAAGCACCGGAGCGTGTAGAGATTTCAGTCAATGGACGCTCAATGCCGTCAAAAATATTTCCGATAATACCTGGCGCCAGAGTTACAGAAATAGGATTTTGGCTTGCCGTAACGATTTCCAGGGGCTTTAGGCCTGTAGTTTCTTCGTAGACCTGGATGGTTGTCCGCTCCTTTGTAAGTCCGATCACTTCCCCTACAAGCCGTTCTTTACCGACATAAACCATTTCGGACATTTTAAACCCGGGGTTTCCTTTTATATAGACAATTGGACCATTGATTCCGTATATTTTACCAGTCGTATCCAAATTAATTTCCTCCATTTAATGTTAAATCGTAAATGACTGCTTAACTTCGGCGAGCTTGGAAGCAAAAGAGTTATCAATCAAAATATTTTTAGAACTTATGACAGCTCTTATTCCACCGAGGAAAGGATACTTGCTGATAGTAATTGCCATATCGGTATCCTCCTCCAACCGCTTGACCTTATCGGTATCGACAGGATCAATATAAATGGTGATGGGATTGGCCTTAGCCACTTTTTTGGCATTCTTGATAAGGCGGGTAAGCTGCTCCTCATATTCGGGAGTTTTCGTATATTCAACTAGCTTTGCCTCGACATCCTTAAAGAACGCTTCCTTAACTTCATGATGCTTCACACCAATATCACGCTTAATATTATTTGCTTCGCGGGAAAGTGTGCGGTTATGCTCGCGCATCAGCTCGTCTGTCTGAGTCTTGATTTGATCCTCCGCCTTTACTTTGGCTTGGTGGACACGAGCCTCATACATCTTCTCAAGACTTTGGCGGTAGTCCCCCAGAATGTCCTGGCTCCTCTTAGTGACTTCTTCCATTGTTGATTTTTTAAATAATTCAAGTTTTTCTTCTATCGTCATTCATTTATCCCCCTACATTTTAATCCCGATAGCTTCATTGACATAAGACGTAATGAAATTAGGATCTCTCCCGGTTCCATGGCGGTCAGGAATGGTAATTATAATGGGAAGCCTGCGATTAAGACGAATCTCATCGATGACATCTGTGAACTGGTTGCTTAATAGTTCAGTAATCAATAAAATGCCTATATTCTTATCTTTGAGGACAGTATCCAACTCTTCTTTTAAATGCTCTTTACTATGGACAATACAGCCCTTAACGCCAGCAAGACGCATACCGGTATAAGTATCTACGTTATCGCTAATTAAGTACATTTGCATATAAAATCACCTAACCCAAGATGATAAATGAAATGAGTAATCCATACAGTGCGACACCTTCTGCCAGTGCCACAAAGATGAGTGATTTACCCATAATACTGGAGTCTTCGCTTAATGCACCAAGAGCAGAGCTGGCGGCCGAGGCCACAGCGATACCGGCTCCGATTGTCGACATGCCAGTGGCAAGTGCGGCAGCAATATATCTAAGCCCGTCAGAGCTTGCCTCCGCCGCTGTTTCAGCAGCCATGGCATCGCCGCTAAAGAGCATGATCGTTGCGATGACCAGTGTGCCGAAGAAGCATAAAAGGTTTATCGCCAAACGGCTTTTTAAGCGCCCCTTGTTTTTCTCGCCAATGAAAAATGAGCCGAGTGGGATAAAGATACTAAGTATTAGTGCCAAAATTAGAATTAGTTTTGTGATCATAATGATTCCTCCTAGTGATTAAGCTGATCAGGGCAATATTATTTTTCCGCTGACAAGTTTTTACCTTCTGGTTGATATGGCTTAAATTCTTTTCCTGTACCGCTATAAAAACGGCTAAACATTTCATAGTATTCCAGGCGAAGAACCTGGATGCCAACAATGAGTCCTTCAAGACCCGAAATTAACAAGTTACCTAAAATCACAATAATAATGCTAGTTGGGCTCACACCATTTTCAATCTTAGAAAGCATCATGACGACGCTCATCATACCCACATGGCTTAAGGCAAATGCCCCCACACGGATAAATGAAATGGTATTGGTCGCATAGCTTAAGACGATCTCAAAAAGCTCAAAGAAGGCCTGTACCACAAACATCACTTTACTGTCATGAAGTTGGAATTTCTTTTTGGCGGCTAAAGCTTTAAGCGGCTCATTAAAGGCAATGCCAATGAGGCACAAAGCTATGAACACGACTAAAAATCCCATAAATTTAACAGGCCCAATCGATGGAAGCAGATTACAGACGACAATATAAATAACAGCTAAATAAAAAAGCATACCTGCTAAGCCGTTAGAGCCAAATAAAAAGTTGCCGATGTTCTTCTGTCTGAGGGCATTGATTAAGTTAATAAGCATTGCGATAATAATCAATACGACACCAAAAGCAACAGCCAGAACTAAAACAGTCATCATGTTCTCTGATTCCATTGGCCTTAACCAAAGAGCCGGCAAAATGTCTTCAAAGCCAAAAATACTGCCATACATGAAACCAAAAAAAGTTGAAAATAATCCGCAAAATGAAATGATACCGGCAATATTCATACGCTTTGATTGATAGAGCAGAAATCCGCCAATTGCCAGGCAGGCGCCTTGTCCCACGTCACCAAACATGATGCCGAACATAATGGCGTAGGTGAGTGCAATAAACTTTGTCGGATCCAGTTCATTATAAGCAGGAAGTCCATACATTTGAACAAACATTTGGAAAGGCTTAAAAATCCCTCGATTAACCAAACTAGTCGGTGGCTGACTAGAAGTGCTGTCGTGGGTATCTTCGATAATAACAAAGACATCGTCATCGTTTTTGACGGCTTCCTTAAATTTCTTAGCGTTTCGCTCTTCCATCCAACCGCATAAAATATAAAATACTTGCGAACGTTCTTTAGTGCAGGCAGCCTGCTTTCTGATATCAAAGTTGGAGAATAACCGGTGGATGGTCACATAAGCATCATTAATTTCTTGCTTGGAATCTTCATAAATCCTGGTTAATTGCCGATTGTTTTCTTCTAAATCTTGGGTTACCTGTTGGTACGCCGCAGTTAATTTCGCATGAACCTCCTCAGGAGGGCCATGATATTCGTCAGGCAAAAAGCTTCGCTCAAAATGCATTGAGGCAAAAATAGCATCTACCTTGACATAGGAGACCTGTTGTGCAAAGTAAACGCCCCACACATAATCTTCATCGCGGCTGCATTCAATGAAAATGGTGTTCAAATTCTCATAAACATATTTAGAAAACTTATCAAAATTAGTTAGTGCGATTCGCCCAAACCGGTATTTAATATACTTGAACTTCATAACATCAGACAAATCGAAATCAGCCTGCTTAAAGGGAGTGATTTTGCGGATGATCTCTTCGTAATGCGCTCTTTTCTTCTCAAGGAGATCCCGTTTCTCATTCAGTTTGCTGCTCTTCGTTTCAATTTGATTGATTAGAGCCTCAATGTCAGCAGGAGAAGGGCTATTCTTGGCTACTAAATTTAAATCGCCTTTATTGACAACTTTCGCCATGCTTTCTAAAAGAGCCGCGCTATCCTTATATGGATTTGCTTCAATATAAGGCGTCAAGCGGTCCGCAGTATTAAGCTCAGTCAATGCATTTTCAAGATGTATCGGATAGACAGATAAATAATTTGATACAACTCGATCAATATCTAATTTAGGCCCGGTAATATTGATAAATTTCATTTTGTTAATCATATGGTTTTCTCCGCTCTTGAGTTTTTCTTTAAATGATATATTCTGCAATTTCTGTTGGATTCAAACCGTAACGGATGCATTCCAGTGCGGTCGTCAGCTTATTGAGTTCTAAACCTTTTAAATATAAATAGTAATGTATGGATGCGATCGAGTAGGGATATTCCCTTGCCGCCTTACGCTGGACGTCCTCCATTATCGTGATATAAAGCCTCTCGGGATCCTTCGAGAGGTCTATGCGTTTAATGACCTTTATATAATATGAACGTTCCATGTGTTTCAGGAAATCATCGCTAGACCCTGATTCCACCAACTCTGATAGCATGGAAGCTTTGGTTTTATAAGTAATAGGAATTAAGTTCTTATATATTGAAGCGGTATCTACCTGATAATACCTTTTAGAGCGATATATCCATAAAATATTCAGCAGATCAATTTCATAGCCGAAAATCTTAGTTATTGTTACAAGTTCATGCTTTTTAAGAACCTTATCCTTCATCTTCCATAAGTATTTATAAAAATGAATATCCAATGCTAATTCATAATCAAAAAGAGACTGGACGCCTACTTCTCGAAGAGTATTCAATATGGGGAAATACTCACTGTCCTTGATTGCTTGAAAAAATTCGTCCAGGGACCGGCAGGCGGCCACTGCTTCTATATTAATTGAGATTTCTTTCTTAAACCGCTCGGGAAACAAAGACATATCATAAGCAATGCCGCGATGGTCAAATATTTGCCGCAGGAGGCCCTTGATTAAATCAATCTCATACCTTTTGGAGTAAAACTTTAAAAATTCCCTTTGTTTGGGTGTGGCAAAAGTATAAATCTTTACATAATCATGAAACAAAGATGCGTGAAGATAAAGCTCGATATCTCCGCGATGCATCCGATTTTCATCAGCATTCTTAAAAGCAGCTTCATATGAAGGATAGTTTTTAAGATAATTAATAAACTCCCCTACCGAAGAAAGAGCCGAAATCTCATAATAGCCCTCTGTTTTAATTAACCTGCTCTTCATGGACTTGATTTTGGTCGTTATACTTCCGTAGCTTAACAAATCTCTCAGCATAGCTTACACCTCAATGATTTTTTGAAAAATAGCTTCGACATATTGATCGTGATTCTTCTTATAATTATCATCAAGTAACTCTAAATCTCTGGAAGCCTCTTCCTTCATCTTTAGTATTTTATCTGAAACCTGATTAGCCAACTGACTTTCCAAAACATCCAGACGCCCCTTGGTTTCATTTTGAATCTTAAGCTCCGCTGCTTTGATTCTGTTTTCATATTCTGTTTTAAGTTCGGCCTTTTGATCCTCTGAGGATTGCATAACTCGGTTAGCGCCGGCATCTATTTCACGCAAAGTTTGAATAACGATTTGCATATTTTACCTCCAGTTCGGATACCTTTTTAACTATATGGACTTCTTTTTTTAATCATACTCTCTTTTGAGAAAATTGGAATGACCAATCTGTAAAAAATTAGAAACAAAAATTAGTCCATATTGTTGAATTTTAATAAAAATATATAGTGGTATGCTATTTTTTGGAGTCAACATATTGACAGAGAGTATGCCGTCATGTATAGTCGTTAAAGAATAGTTTGTCCCTGATTTTTTACAGTATGCATGCATTGCACTCAGGGACATAAAAGGTGGAGGATTTTATGCGCTTACGTCATATTAAAGGCTCAAGAGAAACCATTGGATTAAATGATTATGTCATTAAAAATGAAAAGGATTATCATGGGAAGTGGCACCAAGTATTTGGAAATGACAATCCGATCCATATAGAGATTGGAATGGGTAAAGGGCAGTTTATCCTTGAAATGGCGCTGCAAAACCCTGATACTAATTATATCGGTATTGAGAAATATTCCAGTGTTTTAGTGAGGGCATTAGAAAAACAAAAAAGTCTTAAGAGAGAGAATCTTTTATTTATCCGAATGGATGCGGAGTATATTACTGAAGTATTTGGCAAGGATGAGGTTGAAAGGATATATCTCAATTTTTCTGATCCATGGCCAAAGGAACGTCATTCAAAGCGGCGCTTGACATCCGTGGATTATTGGAAGCGCTATGAGCAGTTTCTTGCCAAGTCTTCTGATATTGCCAAGGGCAGCGTCATCTTTAAGACAGATAACCGGGCATTGTTTGACTTTTCTTTAGAGCAGGTGACACAGGCTGGGTGGATATTGGAGGATTATACATTTGACTTATATCACAGCCAATATCTGGAAGGGAATATAATGACCGAATACGAGGAGAAGTTTACAAGTCTGGGACACCCGATCTGCCGGCTGACGGCATCAAGTAAGCTTCCCGCCTCTTAGGCGGCTTTATGTACGCCTGAGCTAAGTGATGCATATAATGATTGTAGGAGGTATAGAATTGGTTATGGCTTCAAAAAGAAATCTTCAGCAAAAATTATCTCATGCATCATATGATTATGTGCATTTAAATAAGAAAATCAATAATTTATATAAATCATGCAAAGATATTGAAAAATTCATATCAAATATCAATACGAAAAATAAAGCAAGATAAAGGCTGTGCCAATGACATTAGGTTCATTGGCACAGCCTTTATCACTATCGCGCTACATTTTATCCTGAATATCTCCGGCAATAAATGTTGGAGAATTATCTCCTGGTGCAGGCGCTCCGGGGTCATTATCTTCTCTGGGATTGCTCTCGGAGTCTTCACGCCTTTTAATCATATATGTTATCAGTATATTCATCAAATGGGCAATAACCGCCACCACAGGAACACCCAGAAACATGCCAAGGACTCCGGCTATAGAGCCGCCGACGGTAATGGCGAAAATAATCCAGATTGGCTGTAAGCCGGTGGAATCCCCCAAGATTTTAGGACCTAATATAGCCCCGTCAAACTGTTGGAGGAGGAATACCATGATCACAAAAATGAGTGCCTGGCTGGGATTAATAATCAAAAGAATAAGTGTTCCCGGAATCGCGCCAATCAAGGGACCAAAGTACGGAATCATGTTAGTGACCCCTACTAATAAACTGATGAGCGCTCCATAAGGAAGACGGAGAATGAACATCAGGATAAAGCATAGGATTCCGATGATGAGCGAATCAATGGCTTTGCCAATAATAAAACCGCTGAATATAGTATTGCATTCTTTAGCTATTGAAATGATTTTATCGGCAGTATCTTTTGAGAAAAATGCCCGAACAATCCTCTTCGCAGAATTCAGCAGATTATTTTTATCCCACATTAAATAACAAGAAATAACGAATGCCAATACAATATTCAATAACCAGCTGATGATCGAAATACCGGCACTATATAACCACGGAACAATATTTCCCATTGTGGCTTTAAAATAATCCAAAAAGGTCGGCAGACTGTCATTAGCAAAATCTTCAATGGCATCAAAGTTGATGCTCGGAAAATCTTCGCTTAAATTACTTAAAAAGCTCTGAACTGATGTGATCATGGCCGGTGATTGCTTGACCAATTCAGATATGCTTGATATAACCTGCGGAATGACAAAGTTAAGGAGCAAAAGGATAAAACCGATGACGATCATATAGGCGATAATCAATGAGATTATCTTATGTAACTTTTCATGTTTCTTATTAACGCTTTCCCGAAATAATAGGCGGTTGATTCTGCGGGTAATCGGATTAACAAAATATGCAATAAGAAAAGCCATAAGGAATGGTGAGAGTATTGAAAAAAGTTGCCCGATTCTGGAAGTAGTGTCCTGCCAGTTATTGGTGAGCTTGTAAACAGCAAGGCAAATGCAAAAGGTTGCAATTGCATATATGCATATTGTAAAATACTTTTTGTTGGATTGAAACTTCTTCTTTTTATTCATAAATGAACCTCTTTCGATGTATTGGAATTTCTTATATTAAATACACAGTATTATATGTAAAAAATCACTTATTTAAATTATACTCAAAATAGGTGGGAAAATACAATAGAAATCATGAAAAAAGATAAAAATTATAAAGTATTAGTACGGCACTGGAATTTTGGGGCGGGATCTGAAGTTTTTCACTTCATATCTGAAATTTTTTTAAATTAGGTCTTGCAATTTGTAAATAAGTAAGATATAATAAATTCTGCTGTCGAGTAGATTAGCAAGCGCCTTTAGCTCAGTTGGTAGAGCACCTGACTCTTAATCAGGGTGTCTAGGGTTCGAGCCCCTAAAGGCGCATTAGAAGCACTGTTTTCGATGACGAAAGAGCATTGGGGGCGGTGTTTTATTTTTGCAATCCCTGTAAAAATCTCTGTAAAAGTTCTCAAAAAGCCTTGCAACATATACAGCTTTATGCTATATTATTATCTTGTTAGAGTACATTGTGGATGGGTTCCCGAGTGGCCAAAGGGGGCAGACTGTAAATCTGTTGTCGACGACTTCGAAGGTTCGAATCCTTCTCCATCCACTTTGCCGGCGTGGCGGAATAGGTAGACGCACAGGACTTAAAATCCTGCGGGCTTAAACGCCCGTACCGGTTCGATTCCGGTCGCCGGCACGATGTTATGAAATATATGGACAAACCCAGTAAATAAAAGGGCTTGTCATTTTTTATACAACTCCAAAGACTTTAGAGGATTCAATTGCTGATTTCAACTATAAAAGATGTGCATTGATCGCAAAAAAGTTAAAAAAAATGACCTTTACAAGAAACTGGAATTATGTTAGAATTAATATCGTTGCTGAAATTGGCAGTCAGATTTCCAGTTGTTTAAGATAGCGCAAGCCCAGATAGCTCAGTCGGTAGAGCAGTGGACTGAAAATCCACGTGTCGCTGGTTCGATTCCGGCTCTGGGCATAGGAATATGCGGGTGTAGTTCAATGGTAGAACACTAGCCTTCCAAGCTAGACACGTGGGTTCGATTCCCATCACCCGCTTAAGTCTTACCAAACAAGACTTTTTGCATGAGTGGCTCAGTGGTAGAGCATCGCCTTGCCAAGGCGAGGGTCGCGAGTTCGAATCTCGTCTCGTGCTTCATAAGATAGAAACCTTGATGAACGTTAAGGTTTCCTTTTTTTATTAGAAAATAATGGGAATGAGTTGCTGATTATCGAATAAATTATAAAGAAACAAAATGTGTCCCCTAACCTTGACAATAGTTATTGCCCTAAATTATAATACTAAATAATTCACTTGTTGTTAACGTTAAAATCAGGAGGTAAGGTTTTATGCTATTTAAAGAAATTGATATCAAGACGATGAAAATCAATCCATTCAATATGATGAATGATGAATGGGCTCTTGTAAGTGCCGGAACGCCAGAGAAATTTAACACCATGACGGTCAGCTGGGGGGTCATGGGAATTATGTGGAATAAACCTGTTGCCGTCATTTTCCTGCGTCCTCAGAGATACACAAAGGAGTTTGTGGATCGCCAGGATTTCTTCACCCTTAGCTTTTATCCGAAGGAGTATAAAAAAGCATTAGGGCTTCTCGGCTCGAAATCCGGTCGAGATGGAGATAAAATAACAGAAAGCGGATTGACGCCATATTTTATGGAGGATGCGATTGCATTTGAAGAGGCACATACTATTTTTGTATGTAGAAAATTATTCGGAAATCAGCAACTGGATGCCTCCAAATTCATTGAAACGAACCTAGATTCAAGTATGTATCCCAACAAAGACTATCATCACATGTATTTTGGAGAGATTGAAAAGGTATTGGTAAAATAGAAAATAACCCCGGTTAACAAGAAAATATCTTTCTTGCGAACTGGGGTTATGCTTTAGTAATAACAATATACCGGAGTGCCTACTTCAATATTCTCATAAATTTGCCTAGCTGCTTCAAGAGGCAGGTTGACGCAGCCATGAGAGCCGCTGGTCATATAAATGTCACCGCCAAATTCTGACCGCCATGAGGCGTCGTGCATACCGACATTGGGCGCAAAGGGAACCCAATATTTAACCGGTGAATTATAATCTTGGCCAACAAGAGTAAAATCAGTCTCTTTAAACATAACGCCATAAGTTCCCGCAGGAGAATCATAGCCCTTGCTCATATTGCCACTGACAATATCTGATTCGACAATGACGGATCCATTTTTAATAAACCATAAACGCTGATTTGAATAATCTATCTCGACATAGGTGTCGCCGACATCATCTTCGCCGTGGTATAGTGCGGTCTGCTCATAGACAGGCTCTCTTGTCACCGATTCACCGGTTTTGATAATATCTAGTAACGCATCGGTTTCTGAATCTTTATTAATGACCCAGCCATAATGACCGCCGTTGATTGTTACAGAGTTGCCTTTGGCACTGGTAATAGTACGGCTTTTTCCAAAGGTATTGTACTTTGAAGCTAGCTGATAAACATAATTATAAACAGAGTCTCTATTGATAACCAGTTCAGAATTAGCATCAAAGCTTAGCCAATCGGACATTGCAGCGCCTGTAAGCACCTCATTGGCCTCACCGAACTGATAAGTGATCGTTAAATCAAGCATGCTATTTAAGACTCCCATCTGCTTGATGAGCTGTTCGTTGTCGGCGGTAATCGCCGGTTGATAATAGCAGTCATGATCCTCAAGCTTAAGCAACGTTTGATTGGTATCCACAGCATTCTGAACAAGGCTCTGGACGGCTTCCAAATTCAATTGATTCCCTTCAACTTCATCTACAATGACATACTTTGAGTCAATAAAGTCAATATAGGCGTCTGCCGGCGGGGTCATATTACTGGCTTGGAAAACCTGTAGTTGGTTAACCTTCTCCTTAAGCGTGTCAGGTGAATATGTACTGTCTGTGTTCATCGTATAATTTCTATCCGTGAAGAACAAAGCCGGCCATGCTAAACTGCTTTGAGAAGTTTTAATTTCATTGACTTCATTACCCGGGACATAAGTAAGACCGAAATCGGCTGCCTTAATATATTCTTTTGTGCCATCTTTAGCAACAATAGTAAGAATATAACCGGAAATGTTCTTTTCCATCAGCTGTGTCACCTCATCTACAGTTTTTAGGCCGCAATCGATATTGTTGATTTTCGTTCCTGGGTAGAAGTGATTGTTAAAATAAAAAGTAACTGTCAGATAGGCGCCAAACAATATGATTAATATTAAAATGGGTATTAATATGAGTTTTTTCTTCCTTTTCTTCCGTTTCATGTCATTCTCCTTAAAAAAGTGTATTATCAACTATAATAACACATAATCATAAAGAATAAAAATTATTAAGATAAAATTAATATTCTAACGAAAATTGTAAGATTTAGTTATACACATCTATTTATGCAAAATTAACTTGCATAAATAAAACAATAGATTTACAATAATATATACAATTAGAAAATGTTGACCAGTAAAGAGAAGATTGAAAGAAAATATTAAAAAAGGAGCCATGCGTGTATGAATTCTTACAATCATTTCGATAGTTAAACAGTGCATGGATGTGAAGATGGCGTTATTAAGAAGGCGATATGCAGGAATAAGCCGAATTATAATTGTTATTATTGGTGTATTACTACAAGCGTTGACCATGTATACCTTAGTCAGAGTGCTTCGTGAATACTCCTCATGGGTTTATATATTATTGGAGATATTTAGCATATTTCTGGTGTTTGTGTTAGTGAATGAAAGTGAATCTTATAAATTTTTCTGGGTAATTATTGTTTTAATATTGCCTGTATTTGGTTTTGTTCTTTATTTTATGTGGGGAAGGAAGAGAACTAATAGTAAGTCGAACAGACGGATACGTCAAATCGTGGAAAAGGGAAAGGCCTACAAGGTGCAGGATCCCCAAATACTTGATGAGTTCAAGAGATTGCACCCTAACAAGATCCAGATTTGCCGGCAGCTTGTCAATTATGGATTTCCCGTTTATAGAAACACTGAGGTGCTTTATTATGAAAGCGGGGAGAAGCAGTTTGAAGCGATGTTCAAGGACCTGGAAGCGGCCAAAAGCTTTATTTTCCTCGAATTTTTCATTATTAATGAAGGCGAGATATGGAATCAAACGAAAGAGATTTTAGGGCGGAAGGTTTTAGAAGGTGTCGAGGTAAGACTGCTTTTCGATGATTTTGGATGTCTGTCGACAAACACGATTGAATTTCGTCAGGAGTTGGCTAAGATGGGTATTCGTTTCAGTATTTTTGCGCCTCTTCAGAAGGGAATGTCCAGATTGAACTTTAACTATAGAAATCATCAAAAAGTTGTCATTATTGATGGGAATATTGGTTATACAGGGGGAACCAATATTGGAGATGAATATGCCAATTTGTATGAGCGATTTGGCTACTGGAAGGACACCGCTATACGGCTTTACGGTGAAGGGACGTGGAGCTTAACGTCAATATTTCTTGAAATGTGGGAGATATCCAAAGGCTATGAAGATTTAGACTATAATAAATACAAACCGACGATCCAAATAGATGCCGCCGGGTATGTCCAGGCAATGGCTGATGGACCGGCGAACAATCCTGAGAATCCGATAGAATCCACCTACTTGCATATGATTAATAAAGCAAGAGAATATATTTACTTTACAACGCCTTACCTTGTGCCTGATAAAAAGATGATAGATGATTTGCGCAGGGCGGCGAAAAGTGGTGTAGATGTAAGAATCATCACACCAAGAAAGTATGATAAGTGGTATGTTTATATGGTTACGGTCATGAATTATGGAATGCTTTTGGAAGCCGGTGTTAAAATCTATGAATATGTGCCGGGGTTCATTCATTCGAAAATCGTGGTGGCTGATGATGATTGTGCGATTTGTGGCAGCATTAATATGGACTACAGAAGCTTTTATCTCCATTATGAATGCGGCATCTTGATGAGTGAAAATGATTGCGTGTTTGATATCAAAGAGGATTTTATGGACACCTTAAGGAAAAGTGAGCGTATTTCCTATGATAAGTGGCGCAAACGAGGGGTTTTACAAAAGACGATCCAATGGATTTTGAAAATATTTTCACCTATTTTATAGGGTGGAGCCTAGAGGGGGGCTACTTGTGTTTGATCAATATGATAGGAAAATTAATTATGTAAGAATATCAGTTACAGACAGATGTAATTTAAGATGTATTTATTGTATGCCTGAAGAAGGGGTCGTATCGACCCCCCATCATGAAATCCTCACCTATGATGAAATCTGTCGGGTGTGTGAGATTTTTGCGGATTTGGGAATCTCTAAGATAAAAATAACAGGTGGGGAGCCGCTGGTAAGAAAGAATCTTGATCAATTGATAGCAGATATTAAGAAGATCAAGGGGATTGAAAATGTAACTTTAACGACCAATGGGATGCTCTTGAAAGAGCAGCTTAATGCTTTGGTTAAGGCGGGGCTTGACGGTATTAACATAAGCCTTGATACCCTTGACGATAATGTATATAATGAAATAACCAGACAAAGAGGCGTTTGGAAGGTTCTCGATTCAATTACGGCGGCCACAGCATTTGAAAAGATTAAGGTCAAGGTCAATTGTGTGCCTATTAAGGGCTTGAATAATGATGACATCATTAGGGTAGCTTCGCTGGCTAAGGATAATGACATCTGTGTTCGTTTTATAGAGATGATGCCCATTGGCTTCGGCAAACAATTTGAAGCCTATAGTGAAGTCGAGCTTATGGCAGTCTTAGAAGCAAGGCTGGGAGAGCTTACGCCTTATTCGGGTAAACTGGGGAATGGGCCGGCGTGCTATTATAGTATATCTGGTTATAAAGGGAAGGTAGGCTTTATCAGCGCTTTGAGCCATCAGTTTTGTGCCGAATGCAACCGCGTCAGGCTTACGTCCACCGGATTTTTAAAGACCTGTCTTCAATATGAACAGGGAACCGAGTTAAAATCATTATTAAGAGCCGGCATAGACAAGGAATCACTAAAGGAGATGATCAGGCGGACTATTTATGACAAGCCGCTTCAGCATCATTTTTTGAAGCAGGAGGACAAACCCTCAACATCTAAGAAAATGTATGAAATCGGGGGATGAAGTTACAAAATTATAGAAAGGGGCCCTACAAGGGTGTGGAATATGGGGAAGATTATCGCAGTATGCATCAGTGAAAAAAAGGGAACGCAAAAAAGGAATGTTCATGAGGCTGAATTGATAGCTGATTATGGGATTGCAAATGATGCCCATGCAGGGAATTGGCATCGACAGGTAAGTATGCTGTCCTTTGAGAAGATTAATGATTTTAAGGCACAAGGTGCGGATATTATTGAAGGATCCTTTGGGGAGAACCTGATTGTTGAAGGGTTTGACCTTTCAAAACTACCTGTCGGCACACGCTTTAAGAGCAATGATATTATTTTAGAATTAACCCAGATCGGCAAGGAATGCCATTCCCATTGCCAGATTTATAAAGTTATGGGAGACTGCATTATGCCGCGGGAAGGGATCTTTACAAAGGTTATTAAGGGTGGTAGAATAGCGGTCGGTGATCCGATTGAGATTCTTGATGAGGAATCCAAGCTATCTGCCAAAGTCAATTAGAGGGGAGTTAACAATGCTGTCATCTGTAGTTATAACGATAAGTGACAAAGGCTATGAAGGCAAAAGAAAGGATTTGGCAGGACCAGAGGTGGAAGGCCTGCTAAAGGAGTATGGGTATGAGGTTATCGATAAGTGTATGATTCCTGATGAACAGGCGATCATCGAGGAAGCCTTAATTAAATATGCTGATTCCGGTCAGGTGGATTTGGTTGTCACAACCGGTGGAACAGGCTTTTCAGTAAGGGATGTGACGCCGGAAGCCACGATGGCGGTATGCGAGAAGCCGGTTCCTGGAATCCCTGAGGCGATGCGGTACGAAAGCTACAAAATCACTAATCGCGCCATGCTTTCCAGGGCAGCTGCCGGCATCCGCAAAAGATGCCTGATTATAAATCTTCCGGGAAGTCCGAAAGCGGCCAGGGAAAATCTTCTGGCCGTGCTTCCCGCACTTGGCCACGGTTTGGAAATCTTGCGGGGTGATGCCAAGGATTGCGCCACGACGCTAAAGGAATAGCCTTAAGCTGCTTAGGATATCTTCCGGTGATTTACTGTTTGCCGATAATGTCAAATCAGGCTCGTTGATGTCCTCCAGATAATGGGCATCTGAGTTGCTGATGATGTTACATTGCTTAAGGTAGGGATTTTTAAGGACAAGCTCGTTAAGCTTCGCCATATTCTTAAGCTCCGCGCATTTAAACTGGCTGTCGGGAGGGACAAAGCCTAGGTTTGATAGGAGGCTGTTGCTGCCACGATCAATATGGGCAGGAATCATAATACCATGAAAGCTTAAAACTAATTGATGAAGGACATCAAATGAGATCTCAGTGGCGTTAATCAAAAGCTTTGGCTCTTTACCTGATATTTGATCTGTTTCCGTGTAAATCAATTGGCGACCGAATATCTTTTCGTTATTTTCAAATGCCGGAAGCCTTTCATAAACATAGGCATCAAAATTCATGGCGTCTTCTAGCCGTGGGAACAGGCATAGGGCATGAACCTCCTCAAGCGTGCATATTTCCATCCCTGGAATCACTATTAAATCATAAGGCAGAGCCGCTTTCATAGCGGCTTCGCAATTCTTACATGAATTGTGGTCAGTGACGGCAATGACATCTAGCTGCTTTAATGCCGCCATGCCAACAATATTCGCTGGGGTCATATCCTCGTCTCCGCATGGGGAAAGGCAGGAGTGGATATGCAAATCGTAACTAAGAGAAATCATTAATGAGATTAAAGACCTTTAAAGCGGCGTCAAATATCGGCAAATCTGTTTTAAAAACAGTAATGCCCTGGCTTTTGGCTTTCTCCTTGGCCGGTTCATCTAAGGTCATGCCTTCAGCCAGTATGATGCAGGAGACATCAGCTAAAACTGCGACTGCCAGTGTATTAATATTCCCCATCACAGTAACCCATGCGCAATCAGCCGGTGCCTTTCCCATTGCGATACTAAGTAAGTCACAGCAAAAAGGTATCCGGATGTTTTTTTCTAAATCGTCTCCCAGATTAATGGTTTCAAATGTATTATTTTCAATAAGTGTTTTGATGTTCACACTAATACCTCCTAAGGTTTCTTCTTATCTTCATGATCGTCTGACTGATGAAGCGTCTTAAAATGTGAGAGTTCTGTCGAAAGCTGTCCGATATACCGGCGCAGGATTTGAATGTAGTCATCGGAGCTTGCATCTTCATTTAGTGGATTATCCGCAAGACTCATGGCATTATCGGATAATTCATAGATGTGATGCCTTAAAATGTGTATGCAGTCACTTTCTACTGCTTTGCCCCTAACAATATCCTCGGCTAGAGATTTACAGGTGGGCGCACCGCAGGAACCACAGTCAAGCCCTGGAAACTTCGTACACAACTCCTCGACGCGGTTAAGCATTGCGATACTTTCCACCATGCTATCGCCCAGCCGGAAGACGGGCTCATATATAACGGGATTGGACCAGTGATACTTTTTACCGTCATCTGTAGGCTCAAGACGATTTAGGGATACCGGAAGGTATTTATTAAGTTTCTTTAACTTAACCTTGGCAACATAAGGGTTCTCCACGGTGAGGACGCCTCCCACGCAGCCGCCGCTGCAAGCATTCAGCTCGATAAACTTTAAGTTACTAAATTTCTCATCCTCTAAATCTTCAAGGACACGGATGACATTCTCAATGCCATCGGCAGCTAAGTAGCTGTCGGTGATTAGGCCTGCGGCTTCACCGCCGCTACCACCCCAGCCGACACCGATTTTGCCGGAGGTTGACAAGTTCTCAGGAGCTTCCTTGGCTTTCTTCATCAAAGGGAGCAAGGCGGTATAAACCTCTTTGATCGCCAGTACATTATCAATCTGGCTCTTGGCAACCCCTAAAGGGGACTTCGAATAGGTGACCTTTGAAGGGCATGGCGATATAAATATGATTCCGATCTTATCTGCCGGTAAACCTGTTTTCTTAATAGCTTCCTGCCTGGCTAGCATTGCCGCTACTTCTACTGGGGGCAGAATGGGGATCAAGTGGTCAATCAGATTAGGGAACCTGACTCTGATCAGTCTCACAACCGAAGGGCAGGCAGTACTTACGGCAGGCCACTTATCGGGGTTCTCCTCAATATATTTTCTAGAGGCGGCTGAAACTAATTCTGCGGCAGAGCTTACCTCATATACATCATCAAAGCCTAAGTATAGCAATGCGGTAAGCACAATATTAATATCCTCTAAGTTGTTAAACTGGCTATAAAGTGATGGCGCAGGCAGTGCGACGGTATATTCATATTCTTTAAGAACATCTATATGGTCAAAACGAATCAGCTTTGCATGATGGCTGCATATGCGGACACATTCACCGCAATCAATACAGAATTCGTTGGTGATTACGGCCTTGCCCTTACGAACCCGTATGGCCTCGGTAGGACAGCGCTTAATACAATTGATACAACCTTTACACAAGCTTTCGTTAAGATAAACGGAGTGGAAAAATTTGTCCACTACATACGACCTCCTTTCCGTGACGTAAAGCCTAAGAAGTTACATGTATACTATCATACGAACAGTAGTACCGACGCCTAATTCGGTAGTAATGTCCATTTCATCTGAATACTTTTGCATATTGGGAAGCCCCATGCCGGCACCAAAGCCTAAGGCTCTAATGCTGTCAGGCGCAGTCGAGTAGCCTGCTTCCATAGCCTTATCAATATCTTCGATGCCGGGACCTTGATCCTTTAATTCCATGGTAACTGACTCGGCAGATATATCCACGGTAATGTGTCCGCCATCCGCATGAATAACCATATTAATTTCGCCTTCATACATGGCAATGGATACTTTGCGGATAACATCAGGGTGGACACCCATTTGCTTTAATTTACTTTTTACATTGCTGCTGGCTTCTCCGGCGCGCGTAAAGTCCTCCGGTGAAACGGTGAAGTTTAATGTCATGACATCGCTATTCAACACTATTACCTCCACGCAATCCGGAGGCATACAATATCCCGCTGGCAGAGAACATCGTTAATCTGGTAGAAAGCAGACAGACTTCTCTTTCATTTGCCATATCAATCAGGCTTTCATCGGGCACCTTGCCTCTAACAAAAACGATGCAGATGATATCTAGCATCTCAGCGGTTCTAATAACCTGGGGATTGCACAGGCCAGTTAAAAGGACGGATTGGTTGTCAACGTGGACCAGGACATCGCTCAATAAATCCGAAGCGCAGGCATGATACGCATGCCGTTCAATAAATTCAGTGCCGCTAAGAACTTCTGCGCCCAGCAATTGTTGGATATCTTTTAACTTCATAATACGCCTCCTTAAAATATATAACGTTTTCTTTCTAGTAGTATATCATTTGAACTAGAGATAATCAATCAAAAATAGTTTGTTAAAAGTCTGCCAAACTAGTTGACAAAATAATGATATGTCTTATATGAAAAACGTACATAGTGAGTTGATGAGGGCATAAAATTTTTTGTAGAAAGTAGACTAGATTTTTGTCTTAGGTAATGATATAATAAGAAAAATCGGCATTAGTTCTATTTGAATTAAAACATTATGATACTCAAGGAGGGATTTACGTTGCTTGTTAATAAAGAAACAGTTCCGTTTCAAGGAACAAAAGAACAAGAAGAAGAATTATTGAAGGTTATACAGGAACTAAAAGAGGAAAAAGGTTCGTTAATGCCAATTTTACAGAAAGCTCAAGACATTTATGGCTATTTACCGATTGAAGTTCAAACAATGATTTCTAACGAGATGCAGGTTCCATTAGAGAAGATTTATGGGGTGGTCACTTTCTATTCTCAGTTTACTCTTAGTCCTAAAGGAAAATATCAGATCTCGGTCTGTCTTGGCACTGCCTGTTATGTTAAGGGTGCCGGTGATATTTACGATAAGCTGAAGGAGCTTTTAGGTATCGAAGGCGGCGATTGTACGCCTGACGGCAGATTTTCACTAGATGCCTGTAGATGTGTTGGCGCCTGCGGGTTGGCTCCGGTTATGTTGGTCAACGATGAAGTCTACGGACGGTTGACAGTTGATGAAGTTGAAGGAATTTTGAAGAAATATCAGACGACATGATGACAGAGTTATCTCTTAACATTTTAGATATTGCACAGAATTCTGTGAAAGCGGGAGCATCTCTGATTGAGATCAGCATCACCGTTGATGTACCCTCTGATAAGCTTGAGGTTGAGATTAAGGATAATGGTTGTGGTATGACCAAGGAGCAGCTGCGCCAGGTAGAAGATCCTTTTTTTACGACAAGAACCACAAGAAAGATAGGATTAGGCGTTCCTTTCTTTAAGTATGCAGCGCTAGGAACCGGGGGAGATTTTAAGATTGTGTCTGAGATTGGAACAGGTACGCAAGTTAAGGCTTTGTTCACGTATTCACATATTGACAGGATGCCGTTGGGTGATATTAGCGACACGATCCGTACCCTGATTTGTTTCAATACACACATTGACTTTGTATATATATATCAATATAATCAGAACTCATTTATACTTGACACGAGGGAATTTAAAGAGATTTTAGGTGATGTAGGATTAGATGAGCCAGAAGTATCACGTTATATTCTGGAATTTTTAAATGAAAACAAGAATGAAGTTGACGGTGGAGCCGTCATATAAAGAGGAGGTTTCGACTATGAAGTCGCTTGAAGAATTAAAAGCAATCCGTGAAAAAATGCAAGGCCAGGTGGGCTTTCGTTCAGAAGGGGAAGACCAGATCCGAGTAGTTGTCGGCATGGCTACCTGCGGTATTGCCAGTGGTGCAAGACCGGTATTAACAACGTTATCTGACGAAGTCCAGAAACGTGGCCTTAGCAATGTGGCGGTTACCCAGACCGGTTGTATAGGCTTGTGCCAATATGAGCCTATTGTTGAAGTAATAGAGCCAGGTAAGGATAAAGTAACTTATGTGAAGATGAATCCGGATAAGGCGCTGGAAGTTGTCGATCAGCATCTTGTGCGGGGACAAGCAATTGCCAAATATACACTAAACGAGACAAATTTATAAGGAGGTAGTGACGATGTATCGTTCTCACGTTTTGGTTTGCGGTGGTACCGGATGTACTTCCTCCGGAAGCCAAAAGATAATAGAAGCTTTAGAAAAAGAAATCAGCAAGAACGGTCTTAAGAAAGAGGTGGCCGTTGTCCGAACCGGATGCCATGGCTTATGTGCCTTAGGTCCGATTATGATTGTTTATCCCGAGGCCTGTTTCTACTCAATGGTAAAAGAGGAAGATGTTCCGGAGATTGTATCAGAACACTTATTAAAGGGAAGAATAGTAACACGCCTGTTATATGATGAAACAGTAACCGATGAAGGAATCAAGGCACTTATTGATACAGACTTCTATCGGAAGCAGCATCGTATCGCACTTAGGAACTGCGGTGTCATTAATCCGGAGGATATTGATGAATACATAGGAAGCAACGGTTATGAAGCGCTTGGGAGAGTCCTTACGACGATGAAGCCGGATGATGTTATTCAGACAATATTAGATAGTGGCTTAAGGGGCCGCGGCGGTGCAGGATTTCCAACTGGCCTGAAATGGAAGTTTGCCTCAGGCAATCGGGGGAATGTTCAGAAGTATGTCTGCTGTAATGCTGATGAAGGGGATCCAGGCGCATTTATGGATCGTTCCGTACTTGAGGGGGATCCCCATGTAGTTTTAGAATCGATGGCAATTGCCGGCTATGCCATTGGCGCATCGCAGGGATATATCTATGTGCGTGCGGAATATCCGATCGCTGTAGAACGTCTGGAGATCGCCATTAAGCAGGCAAGGGAATATGGTTTGTTGGGTAAGAATATCTTTGATACCGGCTTTGACTTCGATATCGACTTAAGATTAGGTGCAGGAGCTTTTGTTTGTGGCGAAGAGACTGCCCTGATGACTTCCATTGAAGGTAATCGCGGCGAGCCTAGGCCAAGACCTCCGTTCCCGGCGGTAAAAGGCTTATTTGACAGTCCGACAATTTTAAACAATGTGGAAACATACGCTAATATTCCTCAGATTATTTTAAATGGGTCCGAGTGGTTTTCTTCCATGGGCACTGAAAAGTCCAAAGGAACTAAGGTCTTTGCATTGGGAGGAAAGATTAATAACACCGGTCTTGTAGAGATTCCAATGGGAACGACTCTTCGAACAGTAATTGAAGAAATCGGCGGAGGCATACCTGACGGCAAGAAGTTTAAGGCGGCTCAGACCGGAGGACCATCCGGTGGCTGTATTCCAGCTGAACATTTTGACGTGCCGATTGATTATGATAATTTAATTGAAATTGGCTCAATGATGGGTTCAGGCGGATTGATTGTCATGGATGAAGATAACTGTATGGTTGATATTGCCAAGTTCTTCTTAGAGTTTACTGTTGATGAATCTTGTGGGAAGTGTGCGCCCTGCCGCATCGGAACAAAACGTATGCATGAGATTTTAGATAAGATCTCAAAAGGTCAGGGAACAATGGAAGATTTAGATAAGCTTGAGGAATTGGCTTACTATATTAAGGATAGCGCGCTGTGTGGACTTGGACAAACAGCACCGAACCCTGTATTATCTACATTAAGATATTTTAAAGATGAGTATATTGCTCATGTTAGTGAGAAGAGATGTCCTGCCGGAGTCTGTAAGGATTTGCTATCTTATAAGATTAATCCTGATAAATGTACGGGCTGTACGTTGTGTTCAAGGGTTTGTCCTAATGATGCAATCACAGGCAAGGTCAAAGAGGTACATGTGATTGCACAAGACAAGTGTATCAAATGTGGCGCATGTATGGAGAAGTGCCGCTTTGGTGCTATTTATAAAGAATAATGGGAGTGTCGAACATGGAGAATATTACAATCAAAATTAACGGTGTTGAAGTACAGGCGCCTAAAGGCTCAACCATACTTGAAGCAGCAAGAATGGCGCATATTAAGATTCCAACACTATGCTTTTTAAAAGAAATTAATGAAATTGGCGCCTGCCGTATTTGCGTGGTTGAAGTTAAAGGTGCCAGAACTTTAGTGGCATCATGTGTATACCCGATTAGCGAAGGTATGGAGATATTTACGAACACACCAAAGGTTTTAGCCTCAAGGAAGATAACCTTGCAGCTGATATTGTCAAATCATAAAAAGGAATGCCTTTCCTGCGATCGCAGCGGTAATTGTGAATTACAGACATTGTGCCATGATTTGAAGGTGGATGATGAAGTTAAGTATGAAGGAACGACGACTGTTTCAGAGATTGATGATTCAGCGATACACATGATTAGAGATAATAGCAAATGTATTTTATGCCGTCGCTGCACGTCTGCCTGTGAAAAGCTTCAGAGTGTAGCTGTTATTGGAGCTAATGAACGCGGATTCAATACCGAAATCGGCTCACCTTTTGAAATGGGTCTGGCTAAGACCAGCTGTGTCTCCTGCGGACAATGTATTACGGTATGTCCGACCGGCGCGCTTCAGGAAAAGGACAGTACCCAGGAAGTGTTTGCCGCCATTGCTGATCCGGACAAGTATGTTGTCGTGCAGACAGCGCCATCGGTACGTGCTGGGCTCGGTGAAGAATTTGGATTTCCAATAGGGACGGATGTCGAAGGAAAGATGGTTGCCGCTCTGCGCAGATTAGGATTCAAGCGCGTGTTTGATACTGATTTTGCCGCCGACCTGACAATTATGGAAGAAGCGCATGAATTCATAGACAGAGTTCAAAACGGAGGCGTGCTTCCGATGATTACTTCCTGTTCCCCTGGCTGGATTAATTATTGTGAGCACTACTTCCCTGATATGACTGAAAATCTGTCTAGCTGCAAGTCACCTCAGCAGATGTTTGGTGCGATGCTTAAAACTTATTATGCGGAAAAGATGGGAATAGCACCTGAGAAGATTGTCAGCGTCAGTATTATGCCATGTACTGCTAAGAAGTTTGAAATCGGAAGAGCCGACCAGAGCGCCGCAGGGGTGCCTGATGTTGATATATCATTGACAACGAGGGAGTTGGCTAAGATGATTAAGCAGGCTGGTATTCAATTCGAGAGCCTGCCGGAAGAAAGTTTTGACAACCCATTGGGCGAGTCCACCGGAGCAGCTGCTATCTTCGGTGCAACTGGTGGTGTTATGGAAGCGGCTCTTAGAACTGCAGTGGAAACATTGACCGGAGAAGAGCTTGCATCCGTCGATTTTTGCGAGGTTCGTGGAACCAAGGGCATTAAGGAAGCGACCTATCATGTGGCTGGCCTAGATGTAAACGTGGCTGTAGCTTCGGGTCTGAACAATGCGAAGACCCTTCTTGACAAGGTGAAATCTGGTGAAGCTAACTATCATTTTATTGAGATCATGGCTTGTCCGGGCGGCTGTGTCAACGGTGGAGGACAACCAATACAGCCAGGACCGGTGCGTAACTTCACAGACATCAAGAAACTAAGAGCAAAAGCGCTTTATGATATTGATGCCAATATGCCTTTACGCAAATCTCATGAGAATCCTTCGATTAAGAAGCTCTATGATGAGTACTTAGGAAAACCAGGAGGACATAAGGCTCATGAGACGCTTCACACAACATATGTGAAGCGCAGTATTAACGAATGATGATACTAGGATTGAGTAGCAATCTGTAGATTTAAATGACACAAGGAGGGAGTTCACTGACGGACTCCCTCCTTTTAAGTGGTGTGGCATCTTGCATTAGTTCTTCGCCATTTACGGCAGTGGCATGACAGCAATAAATTTGTACATTAATACGAAGTGACAGAGGCTTCCGCCAATGACAAATAAGTGAAATATTTCGTGAGAGCCAAAGAATTGGTGTTTCCTATTAAAAAAGGGCAATTTTAGTGCATATAGAATGCCGCCGGCAGTATAAATAATCCCTCCTGCCAATAGCCACATAAAAGCCTCTCTTGATAGGGCATTGAGTATCTGGGTAAAAGCGAGGACACAGACCCAGCCCATCCCGATATAAAGAACTGATGAAACCCACTTGGGGCAGTTTACCCAAAAAGCCTTGAATAAAATACCGACAATGGCGATTCCCCATACTAATGCCAACAGCCTTATTCCGCTCTGACCGCCGATTGCAATGAGGCATACTGGTGTGTAGGTGCCGGCAATTAATATAAAAATCATCATATGATCAAATTTCTTCAATCGTCTGTTAACCTTTTCGCTGATATCAAATGTATGATATATTGTACTGGCGGCATATAATAAAATCATGCTTATGATAAAAATAGTCAGTGATATGAGATGAATCTTATCTGGTGAACCAGCTGCCTTGATAATGAGCGGCAGTGCGGCCAGCAGAGCCATTAGCCAACCGATCAAATGCGTAATTGCGCTTCCGGGTTCCTTTGCTTTGAACTTCATAATAATTTGCCTCCTTTTAAATCAAAACTATATATATGGTATTATTATATGATGGGCAGTAAATTATTCACACTCCCTCACGTAGTAATGAAAACTATATAAAGCATATATAAATACTATCACATATGAAAGTTGCAATCAAGATCTTTTTTATTAAGTTTTATTTTACATAGAAAGAATGCCGTTTTAGAGACTGTATTGGTTTGCTTTTTGTCGCTATTCTTAATTAGAAAGAGCCTCCAAATAGCGCCCATACATTTTTTGGGAAGACGAGAGGATGAATAATTCAAAAAAGTTATTCAAAAAAATGCGCACATTCTTATTGACAATACCTTGATTATCTGCTATTCTAAGCAGGTTGATAGAAGCTTTAGTCGGAAGCGAGTCAATCGCAGTAGGTCCAATGATCGCAGACTGAAGTTTTTTTGATGTAAATTTGAAAGGATATAATTAGGTGAGAGATTGAAGTTTAATGAGTTAGATATTAGCGAAAAGTTTATAAAAGCCGTTACGGAGATGGGCTTTGAAGAGATGACGCCCATTCAGGCAAAAGCAATTCCTGTCGTGTTAGAAGGCAAGGATATTGTCGGCCAAGCACAGACCGGAACAGGGAAGACCGCAGCATTTGCAATTCCCATGTTGCAGAAAGTTGATGTTAAGAGTAAAAAGATACAGGCTATTGTATTATGCCCGACCAGAGAGCTGGCTATTCAGGTAGCGGAAGAAATACGTAAGCTGTCGAAGTTCATCCATGGATTGAAGGTTCTTCCAATTTATGGAGGTCAGGATATTGTTAAGCAAATCCGTTCCCTGAAAGCAGGCGTTCAAGTGATTATCGGAACCCCTGGCCGTGTGATGGACCACATGCGCAGAAAGACGGTAAAGTTTGACAATGTTGATCTGGTTGTCTTAGATGAAGCTGATGAGATGCTGAATATGGGATTCAGAGATGACATAGAGACTATTTTGACAGAGACCCCAGCTGACAGACAGACCATTTTATTTTCTGCCACGATGCCAAAGCCGATTATGGAGATTGCTAAGGCATACCAGAATAACGCAGAGATCATCAAGGTTGTCCGTAAGGAACTGACTGTTAAGAATATCGAGCAGTATTATTATGAAGTCAGACCGAAGAAAAAGGAAGAAGCGCTGTCACGCCTTCTTGATGTTTACAATCCGAATCATTCAATCGTCTTTTGCAATACGAAGAGACAGGTTGATGAATTAGTTACTGCTCTTCAGGGAAGAGGCTATTTTGCTGAAGGCCTTCACGGTGATTTGAAGCAGCAGCAAAGAGACCGAGTCATGAATGGATTTAGAAAAGGCAAGACAGATATTCTTGTGGCAACTGATGTGGCGGCCAGAGGTATTGATGTAGACGACGTGGATGCAGTGTTCAACTATGATTTGCCTCAGGATGATGAATATTATGTTCATCGAGTCGGGAGAACCGGACGTGCCGGCCGAGCAGGATTGGCATTTACATTTGTTGTTGGCAAGGAAGTCTATAAGCTCAAAGATATTCAGAGATACTGCAAGACTAAGATCATTGCTAAGAAGATACCATCACTTGATGATGTTACGAATACAAGGATTGATCAGATTTTCAGAAAGATCAGTGATGTTATTGAGAGTGAAGATATGACCTCATTTATCCGCATTCTGGAAGATCGAGTCAACGAAGAGGATTACACGGCAATGGATGTCGCTTCGGCATTTTTAAAGCTGTCTTTAGGTGATTCTAAGGATAATGCCCCAACAGAAGAGTTGGCGGACTTTGGCGATACCGGTGCTGAAGAAGGAATGGTGCGTCTATTTATCAATATCGGTAAGAATCAGAAGGCAAGGCCTGGCGATATATTGGGTGCCATAGCCGGAGAATCAGGAATACCGGGCAAGCTAATCGGTAGTATCGATATGTATGATAAGTATACTTTTGTTGAGGTTCCAAGGGAATATGCCAAGGAAGTTTTAAATGCCATGGCAAGTGCAAAAATAAAAGGCAAGTCCATTAATATTGAACCTGCCAATAGTAAATAATGTTGAAATAACATTGAGGATTCTTTAAAGGCTCCCTGCCATGTGGCTGTGACCGGTGTATTGTTCCGGTTGATCAGGCGATTTGTGATCAGGTGGCCTTTTTGATGCCAATTGTTTCGGTGCGTATCTTCTGTACTAATATTGCTTTGGCGTGGTCTGCTTATACTTTTTGAAGGTCTTGATAAAATAGCTCAAATCATTGAAGCCGCAGCTTAAGGCAACTTCAGTAATGGAGAGATTCGTGGCGGTGATCTGATAACAAGCTCTTTCAATGCGGTAATAGTTCAGATACTCAAAGGCTGTCTGATGTGTCATTTCCCGGAAAAACCGGCAGAAATATTTACGGGACATGCCAACACTGCCGGCCAGTTCATCTAAAGTTATTGGAGAAGCATAGTTTTCCTCAATATATTCCAGAACTTGCTTCAATTGCATCATTCGCTTATGAACCCTGGCAGTTCTTAAAGGATTTGTGCTGTAATGCCCTTCTGATAGAATAATTCCGAATATTTGATATAGGGAGCCTCTGACGATCATCTGATGGCCGGGCTTATTGTCGATCAATGCATCAAATAATAACCAGACAGCGTGATGAATGTCATGATAAGAAGGATCAAAATAAGTATTAAGGACTAATTGGTGATTCGTAATCTGCTTAAGATACTTACGGTTGCCGTCATTTTCCTTAAGCAATAGGTTCATATCAAATACGACACACTCATAAATACAGTCGTGGGGGATTCCGGAATGCAATAAGCCGCTAGAAATCAAAATTGTAGAGCCCTTAACAGCTTTATGCACCTTTTCCTGAACAGAAATAGTAAAAGAGCCCTCTAAAATGCGAATTAATTCGAATTCTGCATGCCAATGATATGGCATGGTATAATGAGGATGCTTTATATTCACGTGATGAAATTCTATTGGGAAGTCTGTAGTTCCCCTTTGCCTGTTTTCATAATAATTAATTTGATGCATAATTCCTCCACCTTGGCGTTTTGAAAAAGTGAATATTATTATACTTTTTCTCCGATAACACGAGCAAGTTTGGTTTGAAAATGGTATTATAATTATGATAACATAAAATCTGCTAAAATAAAAGCCCCTTGCCAGGGTACGGAGAAAGAAGGGCGATAAACAATTGGAAAGATCGATAAAACAAGTTTTGGCATTTGATTTCGGCGCTTCCGGTGGAAGAGCGATTATTGGAAGACTGGAAAATGATCGCATTATAATGAATGAGATACACCGTTTTTCTAATGACCCAGTTATTGTTAATGGAACTATGTATTGGGATACCTTAAGACAATTTTATGAGATTAAGCAAGGCATGATCAAAGCAAATCAGCAAGGTGGCGTTTATAGCCTGGGCATTGATACCTGGGGGGTAGATTTTGGGCTTCTAGATGAGCATGGTGTGCTTTTAGAAAATGCCGTCCACTATCGCGACTCAAGGACGAAAGGACTTATTGAAAAAGGCTCCTCACTTATTGAAAAAAGCGAAATGTACGAAATCACAGGAAACCAGTTCATGGAATTGAACACGGTATATCAGCTTTATTCTTTAGTGCTTAACAGGCCATGGCTTTTAGAGCGTGCCGATACCTTGCTGCTGACTCCGGATCTATTCAATTATTTCCTGACCGGGAATAAAGCGGCGGAATATACAATGGCAAGTACGACGCAGCTGCTTAATGCCAAGGCGAGGAATTGGTCCGGACGTATTTTAGAAGCTTTTCAAATACCGGAGCGGTTATTGCCGAAGATGATACAAAGCGGCACAATAGTTGGGCAGGTGAAGCCCAAGATCTGTGAGGAGTTGGGGGTTAAACCAGCCCAGGTGATTGCTGTGGCATCACACGATACACAGAGTGCGGTGGTTGCGGTGCCTACCGAAGAAGAGGATTTCATTTTTATTAGCTGTGGAACGTGGAGCCTTTTAGGAACAGAGCTTCCCGAACCATCAATTAATGAAATGTCTTCACTATTTAATATGACCAATGAAGGCGGATACGGAGGGAAGACCACCTTTTTGAAGAACATTATTGGTCTGTGGCTTATTCAGGAAAGCAGAAGACAATGGATCAGAGAAGGAAAAGAGTATTCCTATGGCAGCCTGGAGAGCATGGCGCTAGAGGTGACCCCACTGAAAAGCTTTTTTGATCCGGATGCGCCGGAGTTCATGCCGGCCGGTAATATCCCGGAGCGGATTCGCAAGTACTGTCAAAAGACCGGGCAGGAGGTTCCGGAGACAATCGGAGAAATTGTATGCTGTATTAACCAAAGCCTGGCGATGAAGTACAGATATACTTTGGAACAGATAGAAGCCTGTCTCAATAAGAAGTATGGTAAGATATATATGATTGGCGGGGGTATACAAAGCAAACTGCTTTGCCGGATGACGGCCAATGCCAGTAATCGCAGCGTCCAGGCGGGTCCGATTGAGGCCACTGCGCTTGGCAACATTGCCGTGCAATTTATCGCCGCAGGAGAGATCAAGGATTTAGCTCAGGCGCGCAGGATTATTCAAAAGTCAGAGCAATCCTATGAATATCAGCCCACTGAAAGATTAAAGTGGCAGAATGCATATGAAAGATTTAAGAAAATTATTAATCATTAAATTCAATTTAAAGGAGGAAGCAAGATGGCAAAATCAAGACTTATTGGGGCATATCCGGTTATTGGAATCAGACCGACGATAGACGCTCGCCGAGGTTATTTAAAAGTGAGAGAATCCCTGGAAAACCAAACAATGAACATGGCAAAAGCAGCCGCTAAATTATTCGAGGATAATTTGCGTTATTCCAATGGAGAGCCGGTAAAAGTAGTGATTGCCGACACCACCATCGGCCGTGTGGGTGAGGCAGCCGCCTGTGCGGATAAGTTCAGAAAAGAGGGTGTCGATGTCACATTGACTGTGACGCCATGCTGGTGTTACGGTGCGGAAACAATGGATATGGATACGAATACGATCAAAGGGGTATGGGGATTTAATGGCACGGAAAGACCAGGAGCGGTATATCTCGCCTCCGTCCTTGCTACCCATGCGCAGAAAGGACTTCCGGCATTTGGTATTTATGGACATGATGTGCAGGATTCCGATGATACGAATATTCCTGAGGATGTTAAGGAGAAGTTGTTAAGATTTGCCAGAGCAGCAGTTGCGGCGGCTTCTATGAGGGGTAAATCATATCTGCAGATCGGCTCTATTTGTATGGGAATCGGCGGCTCTATTATTGATTCTGCATTTCTTGAAGAGTACCTTGGAATGCGCGTGGAATCAGTGGATGAGGTGGAGGTTGTCCGCCGGATGACGGAAGGCATTTATGACAAGGAAGAGTATCAGAAGGCGTTAGCTTGGACAAAGGAAAACTGTAAAGAAGGCTTTGATAAGAATCCTGAAGAAATACAGTCATCACCGGAGAAGAAAGAACAAGACTGGGAATTTGTTGTTAAAATGATGTGCATTATTAAAGATCTGATGAATGGAAATCCCAATCTGCCGGAGGGCTGTGAGGAAGAAATGGTTGGGCACAATGCCATTGCGGCAGGATTCCAGGGGCAACGGCAATGGACCGACTTCTATCCTAATTGCGATTTCCCAGAAGCTCTTTTAAACACTTCTTTTGATTGGAATGGTCCGCGAGAACCCTATATTCTGGCGACTGAGAATGATGTGTTAAATGGCATTGGCATGCTGTTTATGAAGCTTTTGACCAACCGTGCCCAGATATTTGCAGATGTCCGTACATATTGGAGCCCTGAGGCTGTTAAAAAGGCTTCTGGGTATGAGATCGAAGGCAAAGCTAAGGAAGCCGGTGGATTTATACATTTGATTAATTCCGGCGCCGCTTGTTTAGATACCAATGGGCAGGCAACTGATGAAGAAGGCAATCATTTGATTAAGCCATGGTATGAGATGACGAAGCAGGATCAGGAGGCTATTTTGAATGCCACTACCTGGAATGCTGCCGATAACGGATATTTCCGAGGCGGTGGATATTCCTCCAGATTTATAACCGAAGAAGAGATGCCCTGTACGATGATTCGCCTGAATCTGGTCAAAGGGTTAGGACCGGTCCTGCAGATCGCAGAAGGCTATACGGTGAAATTACCTTCAGAGGTATCGGATATCTTATGGAAGAGAACAGATTATACCTGGCCGTGCACGTGGTTTGCCCCACGAACTGCCGAGACAGGACCATTTGCCACTGCTTATGATGTCATGAATAACTGGGGCGCCAATCACGGAGCCATAAGCTATGGGCATATTGGGGCAGATCTGATTACCATGTGTTCCATGCTGCGGATTCCTGTGTGCATGCACAATGTTCCGGAAGAGAAGATTTTCCGTCCAGCCGCTTGGAATGCTTTCGGAATGGATAAAGAAGGTGCGGATTATAGAGCATGTGAGACCTATGGTCCGATATACAAAACCAACCGGTAAGATACTGGCCGTTGTAGAACCTTTGACACGAATAGGGTGATTTATGTAATGTATAAAGTACTTTTAGTAGATGATGAAGTTTTAACAAGAGAAGCGATCAGGCAGAATATACCGTGGGAGGAAGCCGGCTTCCTCCTCACCGGTGTTGCCGAGAATGGAAAAGAAGCGCTAAGCATGATTGCAAAGGAGCAGCCGGATGTGGTACTGACAGATATCTGTATGCCGGTTATGGACGGCATTGCTTTAAGCGCTTGTCTTCATGAGCGATATCCCCAAATCATCATCATTATTATCAGCGGATATGATGATTTTGAATATGCCAAGCAAGCTATCAAATATGAAGTGTCTAATTATATACTCAAACCGATCACGTCTCGTGAACTGATGGAAGAATTACGCAAAGTTAAAAATAAAATAGATCGCACGATGGAAAAGCAATCAGAATTGGAACAGGTGCAATATGAATTTAAGAAAAACCTGCCGACAATACGTAACTATTTTCTAAATCAGTTGATCGAAGGAAACTACCTTAAGAATGATGTCGAGACACAGATGCAGAAACTGAGCATTCGGCTATTGGGCGGCTTTCAGGCAGTGGTTATGCTGGAGATAGAGGATACATCTGCTTTTTGGGAAAACTACCCGACGGCCAAAGAAAAACTGATTGATTTTTCCGTAGCTAATATTTCTGAAGAAATAGCAGAAGAGCATCCGCATGTTATTTTCTTTAGAAATGTCGAAGAAAAGAGCATGTTTGTATTTTCTCATGATAGTGAAGATGAGCTTATCTCGCTGATACAGGAAACCTGCAGAAATATCGCTGCGGTCATTTTCCGCTGCATGAAAATAAAAGTATGTACTTTGGTAGGAAAGCCTGTAAGGAATGTGAAGGATTGGAAAAAATCCTATCAGAGCGTATTGGCGGCGAAAGAGCACAGGTTTTTTCTGGAGGATTATGAATTTATTTTTGGATCGGCTTTTTTGGCAGAAAAAGAAACGGTCCAGCTTTCACTGACGCCGCAGATCGAAAAGCTGGTGCTGATGATCAAGATGAATCAGGTGGATGAAATTAAAAGTATTACCACAGGTATTTTTGAAAGGTTAAAAAGCTCCGGAAAAGAGAAAATGCAGATGATTCTCACCATTCAGAACCTTGTGCTGGAGATCCTCATATCATTAGAAGAAAATGTGCCGGGTAAGAATGAAAAGTATGAAGATAAATTCATTTTACAAATATTAGAGTATAAGCATCTGGCCGATGTAGAAAAATGGTTTCTAGGCTTTTGCATTTCTTTGGCAGAGGAGCTTTCTAAAAAACGAGAAAGCGCCAACCAAAGGCTTGCCGCTTGCGCCATGGACTATATGGAGCAAAACTATATGAACGCCGATATGACCCTTAATACAATTTGCAGTTACTTAAGCGTCAGCACAAGCCATTTCAGCGCTTTTTTCAAAAATGCAACCGGTGAGACCTTTACTGAAGCTTTGACACGGATAAGAATTCGAAAAGCAAAGCAGCTTTTTGAAAAAACCAGAATGATGAATTATCAAGTGGCAATTTCGGTAGGATACCAGGATCCACATTATTTTAGTTCTGTTTTTAAGAAGTGTGTGGGACAAACACCAACAGAGTATGGAAAGCGATTGCGGAGAGGAAAATGATGTCGGTCATGGAGAAGGGAAAACGGTACTTAAAAAGTTTAAAAGGACGTATCAATCTATCGTTTTTATTAATCGTAGCCATAGCCGTGGGCAGCTTTATGTTTATTTCTATTGACCGAAGCGGCCGCGCAATTAGGGATAGCTCTGTCGAATACACACTTAAGCTAATTCAGATGGTGAATGAAAAGATCGGGTATTATATTGAAAATATGGAGAACACCTCCAATACTATAATCAATAGCTCGGATGTGCGTAACTATTTGTCAATGAGTTCAGAACAAAAGGTCTATTCCGATAAAGTGGAGGAGCAATTCCGGATTTTGATGGAAACAAGGGATGACATATATAATATTGGTATCATAGGTAAAAACGGGCGATATCTAATTAATAACCGGAAAACTAGAATGAATCCTTATTCTAATGTGGCAGATATGGACTGGTATGTCAGGGCGCTGCAAGGAGAAGAGGTCATCACGTCTTCACATGTACAGAATATTGTCTTTGATCAATACTCCTGGGTGGTAACGATGAGCAAGCCGATTTTAAATCCAATCAGCAAAGAAATCTTGGGCGTCTTTTTTATAGATTTGAATTATAGCTCTATTAGCAGCATTGGCGAAGAGGTAAATCTGGGATTAAAGGGATATGTCTTCATTGTAGATGAAGAGGGTGATATTGTCTATCACCCAAAGCAACAGCTGATTTATAGCGGCTTATGGGAAGAGGAGCTTAACGCCATCATGAATACCAACGAGGATGTCTTAGCCTCCGTAGATGGAAGTAAATTATACACCCTATCTAAATCAGACGACACAGGCTGGCGGTCTGTGGGCGTAGCTTATCCAGATGAAATGCTTTCAAGTACTAATGAAATGATTAATGTGTACTATGTTATGGCCATAGTGCTTATTATCGTCGCAATGTTTCTTGCTGTGTTGCTGACCGATAAAATCACCTTGCCCCTGCGCCGTCTGCAAGGTTCAATGAAAGAGGTCGAGAAAGGGAATTTCGAAGTGGAAATAGCCATTCCCGACACTCAGGATGAAATCGGTGATTTAATCTCTTCCTTCCGGCTTATGATTCAAAAAATAGAGCAATTGATTGAAAAAAATAACTTAGAGCAGGAGGAAAAACGAAAAAGCGAATTCAACGCCCTTCAGGCGCAAATCAATCCTCATTTTTTGTACAACACATTGGACTCCATTATTTGGATGGCAGAAGATGGAAACACAAAAGATGTGGTATTAATGACGTCCGCACTGGCTAAGCTCCTTCGGAAAAGCATCAGCAATAAAAATGAATTAGTGACTATTTCAGAGGAAATAGAATATACAGAAAGTTATTTATTCATTCAGAAAATGCGCTATAAAGATAAATTAAAGTATCAGATCGATGTTGACCCCACGATCGAAAAGATCAAAATCATCAAACTGATTGTTCAGCCATTGGTGGAGAATGCGATTTATCACGGCATCAAATGCAAAGAAGGGATGGGCACGATATTCGTTGAGGTCAAATACCATGACAAAGGCATACTGATAAAGGTCATCGATGATGGCGAAGGCATGACCAAGGAGCAGCTGGCACATATTTACGATGAAAGGGAAATAGATACAAGAAAGCATGGCGTAGGCGTGCTCAATGTTCATAGCCGAGTTATGCTGTACTACGGTCAGGGATATGGACTTAGCTTTGTAAGCGAAATTGGCGTAGGCACCATAGCTTCTATTTTTCTGCCGCACCAGACGAAGGGGGATGAATTGAATGAAGCCTAGATTTGGCAAGGGTTTTATTATCTTATTTATTGTTCTTGCGGTAACGATTTTGGTATTGATCGTGTCCAATTATCGTGGTGGCGTAACGGATGCGAATGCTTCTGTTATTTTTATTTCCAAACGTCAGGGTGGAGAAAATGATTTTTGGGATTCCCTCAGGGAAGGCATTGATATGGCTGCCCTAGATTACAATATTGATTTGACTGTTATGGGACCGGAATCGGAGGCTGAGTACGAAGTGCAGAATAAAATGATCGAAGAGGCTATTGCTATGGCGCCTGATGCCATTGTTTTGGTTCCCAGCAACTATACATTGACGGTGCCTTATGCTAAAAAGATAGAAGAAGCAGGCATTCAGCTGATATTGCTTGATTCTGTCTTAGAAGAGGAGCTCGGTCAATGTATTGTTTCCACGGATAACCACGAAGGCGGATATATGATGGGCGAGTATATGAAGCAGTATGCGGATGAATCAACGGTAATTGGAATTGTCAGCCATATTCCCGGAGCTTCGACGGCTATTGAACGAGAGCAGGGGGTCAGAGAAGGCTTAGGGAAGTATGAACAGCAGATTGTAGATGTGGTGTTTAGTGAGTCGAATTATGATAAAGCATACGAAGAGACTGTTAAAATGTTAAGTGAACACCCAGATATGAATATGATTATTGGCTTGAATGAAGATTCTTCGGTGGGGGCAGCGCGGGCAGTTAAGGACCTGGGGCTTAGTGGCCAAATCAAAATGATTGGTTTTGACAGCTCAATCGAACAAATTCAATTTTTAGAAGAGGGCATTTTCGAAGCGATTGTTATCCAGAAACCATTAAATATGGGATATCTAGGTATTCAAATGGCATCTCAGGCGATCATGAATAAAACTATCCCACGAGAGGTGAATTCGGGTTCGGCGCTCATTACGGCTGAATCAATTTATACAAAAGAAAATGAGAAATTATTGTTTCCGTTTAGGGAGGACTAAACTGCCAATAAATTTCCCCCTTTTGTGGATGATTTTCTATTAAAAACTAAAATGCTTTAGCTTATAATAAAACTTATGAACATTTAGAACAGGAGGAAGGAATTTGGAAGCGATAAAAAACAACTCTTTTGTAAAAAAAATTGGGTTTAATAGAGTCGTGTTATGCTGCGTGCTCATTTTGCTGTATGTTGTTTTTGCCATATTAAGCCCTACTTTTTTAAGCTATTCCAGAATATTAAGTGCGTTGAACTATGCATATTTTCTGGGGTTTTTAGCATTTGGAGTAACATTTGTAATAGCGACCGGAGGAATTGATTTTTCAATTGGGCCAGTCATGTTTGCTGCGGCATTGATTTCTGGGCAGCTGCTCACAAAAAGTGGGTTGCCAGTTATTGTGTGTTTGTTGATTAGCATTTGCGTAGGATTACTATTTGGTGTGATTAATGGGTTTTTAGTGGCCTACGGCGGACTCCCTTCATTTATCACATCAATGGCGATTATGCTATTGGCAAAGGGGGTCGGATCCGTTTTTACTAAAACCCAGTCTATTAGCTGGCCTCAAGATTGGCAGCGGAACCTGGTTAAGATAAAGGTTGGTGACGTGCAGATCCCCACCGGTCTCATTATTCTAATCCTAGCGGCTTTTGTGCTATGGGCGATTCTGTCGAAAACAAAAGTAGGTCGGTATACCCTCTGTATCGGCTCTAATAAAGAAGCCGTCCGCTTATCCGGTGTAAATGTCAGGAAATGGGAGATGCTTGCGTACGTTATTTGCGGTACTTGTGCGGGAATAGCGGCTATTTTTTATGTTGGCGCATACACAACGGTCCAGCCGGGTCTTGGAGATACATTTAATAATGAAGCTATAGCGGCATGTGTCATGGGCGGAACCTCCATGTCAGGAGGTCTTGCATCCGTTGGGGGTTCTTTAATTGGCGTGATGATCATTGCCCTTTTACAGGAAGGTATTCTGGCGATGGGATTTCAGAAGGATTACCAATATGTGATCACCGGAGTTATTGTTATCATTGCGGTATATGCTGATATACGCAGCAGAAGGAGAAAGAATTAGTAGGAGATCCGAATTCGAAAGAGGTGAGAAGATGGGCAAAGTGATTTTAACCATGGAGGGAATTGATAAATCTTTTCCGGGCGTGCATGCGCTTGACCATGTGAATCTTGAGATCAAGAAAGGCGAAGTACATGCATTAATGGGAGAAAACGGGGCAGGCAAATCGACATTGATGAAAGTGCTGACCGGAATCTATAGAAAAGACTCGGGGAAAATCATATACGAAGGCAAAGAAGTGGAGTTTAACAGTCCTAAAGAGGCTCAGGATGCAGGTATTGTCATTGTGCATCAGGAGCTAAATATGTTGGGGCACTTAACTGTGGCACAGAATATATTTATTGGAAGAGAGCCTAAAAAAGGCGGGCTCATTGATGATGCCCGTATGAATATAGAAGCAGTTAAGCTATTTAAGCAATTAAAAATAAATATCGACCCTAAAGAGAAAATGAGCAGATTGACTGTTGGGAAGCAACAGATGTGCGAAATAGCCAAGGCGATTTCACATGAAGCTAAAATCATTGTGTTTGATGAGCCGACGGCGGCGCTTACAGAAGCTGAAATTGAAGAGCTTTTCAAAATTATTTGTGACTTAAGAGAAAAGCAGATGGGAATCGTGTACATATCCCATCGAATGGATGAAATCAATGTGATCACCGACCGTGTGACCGTTATGCGCGATGGTGCCTATGTAGGAACATTAATCACAAAGGATTCAACCAAGAATGATATTATTAATATGATGGTTGGGCGTGTCATTTATGAAGAGCCTAAAACTAAAAGCATGGTTCCTAAAGATGTGCCGGTGGTATTAAAGGTAGAACATTTGAATGCGGGCAAGATGGTAAAGGATGTCAGTTTTTCATTATGTAAAGGCGAAATCCTTGGATTTTCAGGACTGATGGGCGCCGGAAGGACGGAGACCGCCAGAGTGCTTTTTGGCGCTGACAAGAAGGATAACGGAGATATTTACATTAATGGTGAAAAAACTGAGATTAATTCTCCCAGCGATGCGGTAAAGTGCGGGATTGGGTATTTATCAGAGGACAGGAAGCGTTTTGGCATCATAACAGAAAAGACTGTGGCTGAGAATTCCACTCTGGCAGATCTTGATCATTATATGTCAGGCCTCTTTATTAATAAAAAGAAAGAAAACGAAATCACAGAGGAATACGTCAAGCAATTAAAGATTAAGACTCCAGGGGTAGATCAGCTGGTAGTGAATCTTTCAGGAGGGAATCAGCAAAAAGCAGTTATTGCAAAATGGCTGATTAAGGATTGTGACATTTTGATTTTTGATGAGCCGACAAGAGGAATTGATGTCGGTGCCAAGAGTGAGATTTATCACTTGATGGCAACATTGGCAGCCGAGGGCAAGTCGATTATTATGATTTCTTCTGAAATGACGGAGATTCTTAGAATGAGTGATCGTATCATCGTTATGTGTGAAGGGAAGAAAACCGGTGAGATTGGAATTGAAGAAGCGACGCAGGAAAAGATTATGCATTTGGCGACGCAAAGGAATTAGGGGGTGATGAGAATGGAAAATAATCGTAAAAAAGGGTTAGTAAACGCAATCGGAGCTCAAAAAATGGTTGTTGTGGCAGTCCTTGTAGCATTGTTCGGATTCTTCTGTATAATGAGCCCGATGTTTAGACAGTATTCTACTATTCTTAGTATATTTGATTACTCCTATTACATAACATTTATGGCTATTGGAGTTACTTTCTGCTTGATCACCGGCGGCGTGGATCTCTCGATTGGAACAGGCATGGTTTGCAGCGGCCTGATTGGCGGATATTTAATTAATGGTAAAGGAATGCCGGTAGTTGTCGGGCTGTTGGCGGCAATTATTGTCGGATTGATTTTTGGTATTATTAATGGGACGCTGGTAGCGGTTTTGAATATTCCGCCATTTATTGCGACCTTAGGTACAATGATGGTTGCCCGAGGAATTGGTTCTATTGCTACTGGAAGTCTGTCGCAGACATGGCCGGTGGCAGGAAGTGAGAACGGCTGGTTTCGGAGTATTTTCAAGATGGATGTCGGAAACATAAAGCTGCCGATTGGTTTCTTTCTGATTATACTAGTGGTGATTATTATGTCGATCGTATTGAATAAAACCAATGTGGGCCGTTATATCATTGCCATTGGCTCGAATAAAGAAGCGACAAGGCTTTCCGGTGTCAATGTCGTGAAATATCAGATGTATGCTTATATTATTTCAGGATTCTTTATTGGCTTGGCGGGGATTTCTTATGCTGCCACTTTCCAGGCGATAGCACCGGGTACTGGCGCCGGTCTTGAATTAGATGCGATCGGAGGGGCAATCATTGGAGGAACCTCAATGAATGGAGGCATGGGATCGATCGTCGGTTCTTTGCTGGGCGTTTTTATTATGTCAATGCTTAAAACCGGCCTTCCGTACATCGGGCTTCAGGCCAACTGGCAGCAGATTATTACTTGCATTGTATTAATTGCTGCTGTGTTCATCGATGTTCAGAGAAATAAAAAATTACAGTAACGTATCGTGTAAGATATTCACTATTTTATGTAAGATATTCGATTCTCTTTCTTTAAAAAGATAGGTACAATTAAACTACAAATATATCAATTTAGGAGGAATTTATATCATGAAAAAAAAATTACTGGCAATCTTGATGTGTGCTATTTTATTAGTTTCATTAACTGCATGTGGCGGGGGTTCGGATAGCACAGCGACAACACCGGCAAACGATGAGACTAAGGCTGCGGCAGAAACAGATACAGAGAATAATGAAGAACCAGGTGCCGCCACAGATTTGCATTTTGAAATTGTCTCAAAAGGTTTTCAGCATCAATATTGGCAAGCCGTATTAAAGGGTGCGGAAAACAAGGCTGAAGAATTAGGGGTAACGATTAATTTTGTCGGACCAAACTCAGAATCAGATATTGCTGACCAGATCCAGATGTTAAACAATGCTATTAATGCGAAGCCTTCAGCAATTGGTTTTGCAGCACTTGATACCAATGCAGCGCTTGATTCGCTTCAGACCAGCCTTGACGCAGGCATTCCGATCATCGGATTTGATTCCGGCGTTCCAGATGCACCGGAAGGTTCTGTACTTGCGAATGTTGCAACAGATAACTATGCCGCCGGCGAGATGGCAGCAGAGAATATGTATGAAGCGATTTCAGACCGAATTGCTAATGCGTCAGGCCCTGTAAGAATCGGAGTTTTGGGTCAGGATGCCACTTCGGAATCTGTAGTTCAGCGTGGCTTGGGCTTTATCGATAAAATCGCAGAGCTTGTTACAGCTGATGGAAAGACTATCAGTGTTGAAGGAAATGACAGGTATGTGGAAGACTCTAAAGTTGATAAGACTGACGGTGCAGATGTCGTTATCGAAGTATTAGTACCGGCTCAGGTAACCTCAGAGCTATCTGCTATTGATGGACAGACTTTATTAAACAAAGAAGATACAATTGCTATTTATGGCTCCAACCAACATTCAGGTGAAGCAATGGTAACAGCTAATGAAAACATTGGGAAATTTGGCACTGGTGATGATCAGATAATCGGTGTTGCCTTCGACTCCGGTGAAGTTATTAAAGGCGCAGTTGCAGACGGCACCTTCTATGGAGCAGTCACACAGGCTCCGGTTGCCATGGGTGAAGCTTTAATTCAGCAGCTATATAATGCAGCTACTGGAGCAACCGTAGAGGATGTTGATACAGGCGCTCAGTGGTATAATGCCGCTAATATGGAAGATGAAGAAATTGCTCAAAATCTATATGACTAATTTATTAATTGAAGTATAAAGACCGCCTGGAGATGATGCATCACATTGCATTACTTCCAGGCGGTCTTTATTTACCTAAATTTTTGCGTTTGTATTCTCTGGCGCTCATGCCATAATAACGTTTAAAAGCAGTAGCAAAGTGTTCAAGTGAAGAATACCCAAGCTCCATGGCGATTGCCGTGACGGAGAGGTTTTCATCGTTTAATAATACGGAGGCGGCAGACATTTTAGCTTCAGCTTTTTTCTGCTGAAAGTTTTTGCCATAGTAGTCCTTTAAAAAGCGGTTGGTCTGGCGTGTGCCAAGCCCTAGCTTGGCAGCCAGTGTTTCCAGAGAAAGCGTCTGATATTCATAGAGGAAATATTCCTCCGTAATAATGTATTTGCGGTCAGCTAGACTAGAGGGGGCAAAGCGGTTTCTGGCAGTTTTATTGCGCTCATAATTTCTGATCAGCTTTACGATGCACTGCTTAAGCAGAGATTCCACCTGTGTCATGTATCCGGTGTGAGTGTTTCTAAGCTCTTTGAAAATCATGAGGATGCATGAATTGATATCCTCAGAATCTTGTCCGAACCAAAACGGTGTGGCTTCAAGGATTTTCAGTAATTCCTTATAACTGTCCTTCTCCGCTTTAATGAGCTTGAAGTAAAGACAATATTCTGCCATGGGGTTTGTGGGATCGGGAATCTGCTCATGCTCAACATAAGGTCCTGTCACGTACAAAGTATTGGGAGTAATCTTATGAATATCATTATCAACAATAACAGTTCCTTGACCAAAAGGGATGTAATGAAGCTCATAGCTGCCATAACCATGACTGTGCTTTTGAATAGACCGCGAAAAGCGTTCAAAAGCAATATTCAATACTAACAATTCCGCATTTTCAATTCGGATACGTATGTTGAGATCTGTGAACAAGGTTCTCATGATGGCCTCCGTTTACACCTATTTGCGTTTATCTTAACATTTGTAATCTCTGCTGTCAACGTCAACTGTGAAAATCTGTAAACTGCGAAAATCGGACATTGTATTCACTCTTTGGTCCTCATTATCTCTAAAATAATCAACTTAAATATCATAATATATAATAAAAAGGAGAAGGCAGGCTAGGTCGCGCATGAAGCTGATTATGATGGAAAAATATTTATTAGGCATTGACATTGGAACAAGTGCCTGCAAGGTGGCAGCGTTTCGGATCAATGGCGAAGTGGTCTCGACTGCAAGTGAGGCCTACCCGGTATATTATCCGAAGGAAGGCTGGGCGGAGCAAGATCCCAATGACTGGTGGAGCGCCGTTTGCAAGGCGATACATAAAGCGCTCGTCGCAGGTGGGATCAAGGCTTCTAAAGTTGCCGGAATTGGCGTTGCCGGGCAAAGCTGGTCCGCAATAGCGTTGGATAAAGATGGGAAAGTATTGACGAACACGCCTATTTGGATGGATACCAGAGCTCAGTCTATTTGCCATCGTTTAAACCAGGAGCGGCCAGGCGGCATGGAAATTTTTAAAAATGCCGGAAATTACTTGAATCCTTCTTATTCAACGGCTAAAATATTATGGTACGAAGAAAATCTTCCAGAGGTGTACAGGGAGATTGACAAAATTATGCAATCCAATGGTTATATTGTATATCAATTGACCGGCCGGAAAACCATTGATAAATCGCAGGCATATGGAATCCACAGTTTTGATATGAGGCATGGCGTATGGAATGAGAAAATGTGTAAGGCATTGGGGATTCCCCGCACTTTCCTTCCGGAAATCAAAGAATGCAGTGAAGTTGTCGGTGAAGTATCCGTCAAGGCGGCAAGGGAGACCGGTCTGGCAGCAGGCACACCGGTTGTTGCAGGCGGTTTAGATGCGGCATGCGGGACTTTAGGCGCTGGCGTGGTGAAATCGGGCGAGACCCAGGAGCAGGGTGGACAGGCAGGAGGCATGAGTATTTGCCTAGAAGAATTTAAGGCTGACCCTAGACTGATTCTCAGCTATCATGTGGTGCCTGGAAAGTGGCTGCTCCAAGGCGGAACTACCGGTGGCGGAGGAACGATGCGATGGTTTGAAAATGAATTTGCAGATCATGAGCGACACATTGAAAAAGAAACTGGTGTTAGTTCTCTCACCCAATTGAATGAATACGCCAAGAAAGTACCGGCAGGCAGTGAAGGGATGGTATTTTTACCTTATATGTCAGGTGAGCGATCCCCCATTTGGAATCCTTATGCAAAAGGTGTTTATTATGGCTTGGATTTTGCAAAAACGAAAGGACATTTTGTCAGAGCTACAATGGAAGGGGTGGCCTATGCCCTAAGACACAATTTGGAGACGGCAAAGGCTGCCGGTGCAGATGTTACAGAATTACTAGCTGTGGGAGGTGCTGCTAATTCAATACTATGGACACAGATCAAAGCTGATGTGACAGGAAAAAGGATAAAGGTACCTGCTTCTGATACCGCAACAACACTTGGGGCAGCCATATTGGCAGGCGTCGGCACCCATATATATGCTGATTGTGAGCAAGGCGCCAGGCAGACAATCCAAGTGATGCGGATTCATGAGCCGGACAAAAGCAAACAGAAGCTATATGATACGATGTATCAGCTTTACCTAGAAATCTATGATCATATGAAAGACACAATGAAAAGAAGGTGACGTAGCAATGAGTAAGATGAAAGCCGGAGTTGTCCATGGGACAGTAGATATCCGTTATGAGGATATTGATAAACCAATGCCTAAAGCAGGTCAGGTGTTGATCAAGGTGAAATATACCGGGATTTGCGGTTCTGATATTCCAAGAGTCAATGGCGATGCATGCCACTTCTTTCCTAATGTGTTAGGTCATGAATTTTCTGGCGTTGTCTGTGAAGTCGGGGAAAATGTGAAAAGCTTGCAGCCAGGCGATTATGTCGCCGGCGTGCCGCTGATTCCTTGCATGAAATGCCCAGATTGCCAGGGTGGCAACTATTCCCTGTGCAGACATTATAGCTTTATTGGCTCACGTGAATTTGGAAGCTTTGCCGAGTATGTTGTCGTTCCGGAAAGAAATGCAGTAAAATATGAAAAAGATATTTCTTTTGAACAGGGTGCGTTTTTTGAACCTGCCACAGTTGCGCTTCATGGCTTAAAGCAGCTTCCGTATACGGGGGGCAAGAACGTGGCCATTTTAGGTGGCGGGACCATCGGAATGTTTACCCTGCAATGGGCAAATATTTTTGGTGCCAGAAAGAGTGTCGTATTTGATATTGCCACGGAGCGTTTAGAGCTGGGCATGCGTCTGGGGGCAGCAGCAGCTATTAATACGCTGACTGATGATTATCTGAAGCTGGCTATGGAGCTGACTGATGGTAAGGGCTTTGATTTCATATATGAGACGGCAGGAAATACCGAAACAATGAAGCTGGCATTTAAGCTGGCAGCCAACAAGGCCGGTATATGCTTTATCGGAACTCCGACAACGGAACTTTGCTTTACGGTAGAAGAATGGGAGCAGATGAACCGAAAGGAATTTACTTTGACCGGCTCATGGATGTCTTATAGTGCGCCTTTCCCTGGGGAAGAATGGAATTTGACAGCCAGTTACTTTAAAGCAGGGCGCCTTATGATGGATGAGTCTTTTATACATCAAAGAATGCCATTAAGCAGAATCGCTGATGCATTTGCCATGTATAAGGAGCCTGGTCTTGTAAAGGGTAAAATACTAATAGACAGTGAACTCTAAATCAGGAGGAGAGTAGAATGATACTTACAATAACTTTAAATGCTTCAATTGATAAAAGATATGTAACTAAAGGTGCAAAGCAGGGAGAAGTAAACCGGGTGCTGCAATGCGAATATACGCCGGGAGGCAAGGGTCTAAATGTATCTAAGGTCCTGAGAATTTCAGGCGCAGATGTGCTGGCAGGTGGATTTACAGGTGGATATGCCGGTGGCTATATTGAAGATAAGCTGAAGGAAAAGGGCATTAATTGTGATTTTTACCACGTTCCAGGGGAAAGCCGCTCTTGTATCAACATCTGGGATCTTGAGACGAAGCAGCAGACGGAATATCTGGAACCGGGCTTTGAGGTAAGTCCGGCAGATGTTAATGGCTTTTTAGATAAATATAAAAAGCAGGCAGAAGAAGTCAGCTTGATCTCAATTTCAGGAAGTGTGCCAAGAGGTGTAAAAAACGATATCTATAAGGAGCTCGTAGATATTGCCATAAGCAGCGGAAAGAAAGTCATATTGGATACAAGCGGTGAACTCTTAGAGCAGGGTATTAAGGCAAAACCTACCCTGATAAAGCCCAATACAGATGAAATCAAGATGTTAACAGGCAAAGATTGTCTGGATACCGATACCTTGATAGAGGCGGCAATCCGAATTCATGAAGATGGGGTGGCATATGTTGTTATCTCCATGGGCGGAGACGGCTCGCTATTAGTTAGTAAGGATGGGGTTTTTCAGGCAATCATACCTAAAATACAGGCTGAAAATACCGTCGGCTGCGGTGATGCAATGATTGCAGGCTTTGCTTTAGGATTATCCCAGGAACTAAGGGAGGAAGAGCTTCTTAAAAAGGCGAGCGCCATATCGGCAGCTTCTGCAATGAGCATCAAAACAGGCTTCTATGAGCCTGAAATAATGAAGGATATTTATAAAGACATCATCATCAAAAAAATAAATAGATAAGCAGGATTGGAGATTAATATGTTAAAGGGAATACCGGCTATTTTATCCCCGGAGCTATTGAAAGTATTGTGTGAAATGGGGCACACAGATGAACTGACCATTGGCGATGGAAATTTCCCGGGCCACACATATGGAAAGAAGGTCATCCGGATGGATGGTCATGGCGTGCCTGAAATATTAGATGCGATCCTAAAGGTATTTCCATTGGACACCTATGTAGAGCGACCATGTACGCTCATGTCTTTAGTGACGGGTGACACGGTTAAGACGCCGATATGGGATGAATACAAAAGTATTGTTGCCAAATATGATGAGCGTGGAGCGGATTGCTTTGAGGAAATAGACAAATGGCTGTTTTATGAAAAGACGAAGGAGAATTCTTCAGTTGTGATTATGACCAGTGAAAAAGCGTTGTATGCTAATATTATATTAAAAAAAGGTGTCGTCATCTAATAAGGCGGAAAGGACGTAAGAATGAAATATATTAATCCGGCAATTGTGCCAAAGAAAAAACTACATACCGGTGAGGAAATCCCTTGCATCGGTATGGGAACCTTTGGATCAGACCGTTTTAGTGCCAAGCAGGTGTCAGAAGCTGTGGCGGGGGCGATTCGCTGCGGGTATCGAATGTTCGACTGTGCGGCCTGCTATGGTAACGAAGATCAAATCGGGGAAGTGTTTAAGGCTGCTTTTGATGAAGGCGTTGTTGGCAGAATTGAGCTCTATATCATGACGAAGGTTTGGAATGACATGCATGAAAGGGTAGAGGAATCCTGCCGCAAGAGCATTAAGGATTTGCAGTGTGATTATATCGATTTGTTTTTCATTCATTGGCCATTTCCAAATTATCATGCACCAGGCTGTGATGTTGACTCACGTAACCCCGCCTCAAAGCCTTTTAGTGTGGAGGAATTTGTAAGCACCTACAGACAATGTGAAGCACTGGTAGAGAAAGGGCTGATTCGTCATATCGGAATCTCTAATATGACGATCCCAAAGCTTGAAGCTGTTTTGCCGTTGCTGAAGATTAAGCCGGTTGCCTGTGAAATGGAGCTGCATCCATGCTTTTCGCAGCAGGAATTGTTTGATTATCTGACCGAACGCCAGATCCAGCCGATAGGCTTTATGCCGATTGGGTCGCCGACCAGGCCCCAGCGAGATATAATGGCGGAGGATGTTGCAGATATTCAGATGCCTGAAATGAAAGAAATAGCAAAAGCGCATCACATACACCCTGCTGTCATCGCATTGAAATGGGCGGTGCAAAGGGGGCAGATTCCGATTCCTTTTTCAGTTCATGAAGATGAATATGTCAGCAATTTGGAATGCACCACAAAGGATCCGCTGACAGATGAGGAAATGCGCATTATTGCAACGCTGGAAAGAAATAACCGGCTGGTGAAAGGGCAGGTGTTTTTGTGGCAGGGAGCTAAGGATTGGCATGACCTGTGGGATGAAGATGGCGTTATTGTGAAATAAAAGAACAGGATACAATAATAGTGATGATACTGCTAGTCCGATGATGGGGAAAGCAGTATCATCATTATTATTATGTTCAAGATAGTTTTGCTAAATTAACTTACGTGGTGCTATAGGGGGGTGTGGTCATGCAAGTGATAAAAAACGACTTGTTTATATCCAACAATATTTATTGAAATATACTAGCCCACCTTTTAAAACTGGAAATTATAACGTTTTTCCGTGCAATTTCCTTGATTTTGTGATATATTAAATTTGGTTTGTGTAAAATAATAAGAAACAGAAAAGGAGCTGTTAAACATGGGAAAATATTTTGGAACAGATGGTTTTAGGGGTGAAGCCAATATCGACTTAACAGTAGGGCATGCATTTAGAGTAGGAAGATTCTTAGGTAATTACTTTGGTAAGGAACATAAAGCAAATATTGTGATCGGAAAAGATACTAGGAGGTCTAGTTATATGTTAGAGTATGCCTTGGCAGCGGGACTAACGGCCAGTGGTGCTGATGCCTATTTATTGCATGTAACAACTACACCAAGTGTATCTTATGTGGTGAGGACGGAGGATTTCGATTGCGGCATCATGATTTCTGCAAGCCATAATCCGTTTTATGACAATGGGCTGAAGGTGATTAATTCACAGGGACATAAACTTGAGAGCGAAATTGAAGAACTCATTGAGGCTTACATAGATAGTGAAGAGGATACCATTCCCTTGGCAACGAAAGAGAATATTGGAAGAACCATAGATTATGCCATTGGCCGTAATCGCTATATTGGTAGCTTGATATCCATCGCCACCCGTTCATTTAAAGGTAAAAAGGTGGCTCTCGACTGCGCTAATGGCTCTGCGTCTGCCATTGCCAAAAGTGTTTTTGATGCTTTGGGCGCCAAGACATATGTGATTCATGCCGAGCCCGACGGAACGAACATTAATAAAAACTGTGGGTCTACCCATATTCGCGAATTGCAGAAATATGTAGCGGACAACGGTTTAGATGTTGGCTTTGCTTATGATGGAGATGCGGACAGATGCTTAGCGGTTGATGAGAAGGGGCACCTTGTTGATGGTGACTTGATTCTATATATTTGTGGAAAATATATGAGCGAATCAGGAAAACTTGAGGATAATACTATAGTCACAACTATTATGTCAAATTTTGGTCTTTATAAAGCGTTTGAAGAGGCGGGATTAAAGTATGAAAAAACTGCAGTTGGAGATAAATATGTATATGAAAACATGATGAAGAATGGTTACTCCATTGGCGGTGAGCAATCCGGGCATATTATTTTCAGCAAACATGCCAGAACCGGAGACGGTATATTAACTTCTATTAAATTAATGGAAGTGATGCTTGAGAAGAAGATGCCGCTTTCAGAGCTGGCGGCGCCGGTTCATATATTCCCTCAGCTATTAGTCAATGTCAGAGTTGCCAACAAGCCGGCGGCTAAATCTGATCCTGATGTAGAGGCGGTGGTGAAGAAGATTGAAAAAGCCTTGGGAGGCGACGGCAGGGTGCTCTTGCGTGAGAGTGGAACCGAGCCGGTATTACGTGTCATGGTTGAAGCCAGTTCAGATGAAATCTGTAAAAAGTATGTGGATGAAGTTCTCGATGTGCTTAAGGCAAAGGGTCACTGTTAATGATTTTGGCAAACAGTAACATAATTAGGAATTAGTTATATATTCGTATTCCTTTCATTGAGATATTGTAGTATAATTTTAATATTATAGTTGTGTTTGAGAGGAGAATAATTATGTCAGAAGTAAAAACCATCGGAGTTTTAACAAGCGGCGGAGATGCCCCGGGGATGAATGCAGCTATTCGGGCGATTGTAAGAACTGCTATTGCAGCTGGGCTGAAGGTTAAGGGAATCAGACGCGGCTTTGCAGGCTTGTTAAATAACGAAATTACAGATATGGATACAAAAAGCGTTTCTGAAATTATGCGCAGAGGCGGTACTGTTTTGTTTACTGCTAGATGCAAGGAATTTATGACTAAAGAAGGGCAGAAGAAAGGCGCAAAGATTCTTAAAGAGAACGGGATTGATGGATTGATTATCATCGGCGGGGATGGCTCTTTTATGGGTGCGCAGAAGCTGGCTGGCCTGGGGATCAATACCATTGGCATACCCGGGACTATTGATTTGGATATTGCTTGTACAGAGTATACGATAGGCTTTGATACGGCGGTGAATACAGCGGTGAATGCAATTGATAAGATTAAAGATACTTCCATGTCGCATGAGCGCTGCAGCATTATTGAAGTGATGGGAAGGAATGCGGGATATATTGCCCTTTGGTGTCAGATTGCTAATGGTGCGGATGGTATTTTGATTCCTGAGAAGGAAGAGTTCGACGAGCAAGAATTGATTAATATCATTCTATCCAATCGACAAAAAGGGAAAACCCATCATGTTGTTATTAATGCTGAGGGTATTGGACGCTCTAATCGTTTGGCCAAGAGAATCGAAACAGCAACCGGTATTGAAACAAGGGCAACGATTTTAGGACATATTCAAAGAGGCGGCACACCGACAGCCAGGGATAGAGTATTTGCTTCAACCATGGGAGCCTATGCGGTAGATTTGCTTAAGCGCGGCGCTTCCAATCGTGTCATTGCCCATCGGAATGGTAACTTTGTGGACTTTGATATAGATGAGGCATTGATGATGAAGAAAGGTATTGATGAGTACCAATTTATGATTAGCCGCTTAATGGTCGCTTATTAAAAGGATGCTGATTTAATGGATTTATTTGATTATATGAGAGAGAATACAATGGAGAAGGAATCGCCCCTTGCTTTACGTATGCGTCCGACAACTTTAGATGAGGTGGTCGGGCAGCAGCATATGATTGGCAAGGATAAGCTCCTTTATAGAGCGATTAAGGCGGATAAGTTAAGCTCGATCATATTATATGGACCTCCGGGGACAGGGAAGACGACTATTGCTAAGGTTATTGCCAATACCACAAGCTCAGTATTTACTCAGATTAATGCCACGGTGGCCGGTAAGAAGGATATGGAGCTGGTAGTTAAGAATGCGAAGGAAACCTTAGGGATGTATAGTAAGAAAACAATACTCTTTATCGACGAAATCCATCGTTTTAATAAGGGGCAGCAGGATTATCTTTTGCCCTTTGTAGAAGACGGAACGGTTGTTTTAATTGGAGCGACCACTGAAAATCCCTATTTTGAAGTTAATAGTGCGTTGATATCCAGATCCATTATATTCAGCCTTGAACCATTAAGCCATGAGAATATCAAGACATTGATTCATCGCGCCGTGTATGATACCAGCCGGGGAATGGGTATCTATAATGCAGAGATTACTAAGGAGGCCTGTGACTTTCTTGCCGATGCGGCTAACGGTGATGCAAGAGCCGCCCTGAACGCAGTTGAGATCGGCGTCTTGACAACGAATCCTGGCGAAGATGGGAAGATTCATATAACCCAGGAGGTGGCTTCCGAATGCATCCAGAAGCGCGTCATTAAGTATGATAAAGACGGAGACAATCATTATGATACGATTTCAGCATTTATAAAGAGCATGCGGGGGTCAGATCCTGATGCTGCGATTTATTATCTGGCCAGGCTGCTTTATGTAGGCGAGCCGGTGGCATTTGTCGCAAGACGGATGATGATTTGCGCTTCGGAGGATGTGGGTAATGCTGATCCGCAGGCGCTTTTAGTGGCTACAGCGGCCGCTCAGGCAGTAGAGCGTCTGGGTATGCCAGAAGGTCAGATTGTATTGGCTCAGGCAGCAGCTTACATTGCCTGTGCCCCTAAAAGTAATGCTGCGGTGAATGCCATCAGTAAAGCGATGGAGACAGTGAAGAATACAAAGACAGGTGCGATTCCGGCGTACTTAAGAGATGGTCACTATAAGGGAGCAAAGGCGCTTGGCAATAGCATTGGTTATAAGTACGCCCATGATTATGACAATCATTATGTAAACCAACAATATCTGCCTGACGAGCTTAAGGATGAGATTTTCTATGAACCGGGTGATTTAGGCTATGAAAAGAAAATCAAGGCATATTTAGCTCACATTAAAGGAGAAGAATAAACCATGGAATTATACATTATAAGGCATGGTAGGACCAAATGGAATAAGATTAAACGAATTCAAGGTAAAAGCAATACGCCCTTAAGCGAGGAAGGCCGGGAAATGGCAGCTATGACGGCAGCTGGATTAAGAGATATACATTTTGATGCAGTTTATGCCAGTCCCCTTAATAGAGCCTATGAAACAGCCGAGATTATCACTGGGAATAGAAACATTGAGATACAAACCGATACTAGAATTAAAGAAATCAGCTTTGGCGTTCTGGAAGGAAAGCCTGTGGCGTGTATTGCAAATGAGTCGATTAACAAAGAACAAGGCGTATTTTTCTCACATCCGCACAAGTATGTGCCCCCTGTGGGCGGTGAGACCCTGAATGAGCTTTGTGAACGAGCCGCAGATTTTTTAGCCTATTTACAGACGAAGCATGGCGCCTTGGATAGAATTCTAATTGTAGCACATGGAGCCGTTAATAAAGCGTTGTTAATGAACATCATGGGACTTGAAATGAAGGATTTCTGGTCGGGAGAGGTTCAGAAAAACTGTGGAGTGACAATAATTAACATAAATGAGTCAGAATATGAAATGATAGCTAATCAAAAAATATTTTATAAGGTGGAATAAGGTTTATGAAACAATTAACAAATCGATTGTTGGTGATATCTTTTGATTCATTAAGCGCTGAAGATTTTGAATTTATCAAAGAATTACCTGCATTTAAAGAGTTTTTAACAAAAGCGTCTGTATGTACTAATGTATCTTCAGTGTATCCAAGCCTTACCTACCCTGCCCATACAAGCATTGTAACAGGACTATATCCTAAAAACCATGGGATCATTAATAACACTCTTTTCCAGCCTGAGCGTATGTCCCCTGATTGGTTTTGGCAGCGGAAGTATATCAAATCCACCACCTTGTATGACGAAGCTATTGCTCATAAAATGAATGTGGCCGCCTTACTGTGGCCTGTGACCGCAAAGTCTAAAATACAGTATAATGTACCTGAGATATTTGCCAATCGAAGATGGAATAATCAAACGATGACTTCATTATCGAATGGAAGCAAGGGCTTTCAGATTAATCTGATGAAGAAATATGGGCGCCTGCTAGATGGGAAGAAGCAGCCGGCGCTTGATAATTTTACGCATGAAGCATTAAAGTACACATTAAGGAAGAAGCAGCCGGAGTTAACACTTGTGCATTTTACCGATCTTGATACTCAACGGCATAATTATGGTATTCATTCGCCGGAAGCTTATGACGCAATACGCCGCCACGATGTCCGCTTAAAGGAAGTGATCCAGACGCTAAAGGAAGCCGCCATTTACAATGACACCACGTTTATCCTTTTGGGCGACCATGGGCAGAAGGATGTGGATAAAGTCATATATTTGAATAAATTTTTTGCTGACCATGGTTTTTTGGAAATTCATCACGGAAAGCTGCGCAGTTGGAAAGCTATTTGTAAAAGCTGCGATGGGTCAGCCTATATCTATATTCATAAGAGGTATAGCCATATTAAGGACAAAGTGTTTGGTTTGTTAAATGAGTTGAAGCAGCGGGGCGATTTAGGGATTGAGAATATTTATATAAGAAGAGATGCCGTTGCCTGGGGTGCCGATCCTAAATGCAGCTTTATGATTGAAGCGGCAGATGATTACTACTTTTCGGATGGCTGGGAGCGCTACTACGAAGATACGAATGTAGAAAAAGCATTGGGCTCCGGTCATTTCATGAGGGCAACTCATGGCTATTTACCGTCGAAAGTGAATTATCAGACCGTATTTATGGCTTCGGGACCTGGAATTCGCCAAGGTGTCGAGCTTGATAAAATATCACTGGTAGATGAAGGTCCAACAATGGCCAGACTCTTAGGTCTGGAGCTTCTTGGAACTGATGGGAAGATATTAACAGAGATACTTGATGTTTGAGAAGGGAAGGTTAAATATGTTCAAAAAGCTTTCAAAAGAAGAAGTCAGCTGGATTTTATATGACTGGGCCAATTCAGCGTATACGATGGTGGTTACGTCAACCATTATGGGCCTGTACTTTTTAAAGTCAGCAACTGCGGCACTAACGGGCAGTGCTGAAGAAGTGGCAGTAACTGCCAATGCATATTGGGGTTTCGGTAATTCGTTTGCAACAATCGTGTTAGTGATTTTAGCTCCGATTTTGGGAACTCTGGCTGATTATAAAGGTAAGAAAAAGCTGTTTTTCAATTGCTTTCTCTTTACAGGAATTATTTTCACTCTGGCGTTAGCCTTTATCCCAAGCCATCTGTGGATGCTGCTTTTAACTATATATGTCATTACGACGTTGGGATTTAATGGATCACTTATTTTTTATGATGCATTTTTAGTTGACATAAGTAAAGATGAGGATATGGACAAGATTTCAAGTATGGGATACGCTTTTGGATATATTGGAAGTACAATACCTTTTATAATATGTATGCTGTTCGTTGTTTTGGCGATGTTTGAAATTGGACCGTTTTCATTGGTTATGGCATATCGGATATCCTTTGTCATAACAGCCATCTGGTGGTTGGCATTTAGTATTCCCATGATTAAAAATGTCCACCAAAAATATGGAATTGCACCTGAAGAGCATTACATTAGAAGAAGCTTTTCGAGAATAATCAATACATTGAAAGAGATTAAGAAGCACAAAAATATCTTTATTTTTTTACTGGCCTACTTTTTTTACATTGACGGTGTGGATACGATTATTAAAATGGCGACCTCTTATGGAAGCACAATAGGCATTGGCGACATTACTCTTTTGACGGTCTTATTGGTTACCCAGTTTGTTGCTTTTCCGTTTGCATTGATTTATGGAAATGCAGCTAAAAAATATGGCACGAAAAGAACGTTATACTTTGGTATTTTTACATATTGCGTTATTTGTATCGTAGCATTTTTTATGAGCCCGGATAAGGATAAAGGTACATTGACAATTATGTTCTGGGTACTTGCCATGCTGGTGGGCACGGCGCAGGGAGGCATCCAGGCTCTAAGCCGTTCATATTTTGGACGCATCATACCGAAAGATAGGGCGAATGAATTTTTTGGATTTTATAATATTTTTGGCAAATTTGCGGCGATCATCGGACCGGTTCTCTTTGGAGCAATCTCTATGGCAACGGGGAAGGCGAATTATGGCGTGTCTAGTATTATTATTTTGTTTATTGCCGGCGCAATTGTCTTTTACTTTGTGCCTGATGACCGTAAACAAAACGACTTACAATAGTTACTGTACGAAAGGATGAATATTAATTTGAAGATTATTACTTTTGCGGTTCCGTGTTATAATTCGGCCAGATATATGAGAAAGTGTCTTGATTCACTATTGATTGCCGGAGAAGATGCAGAGATCATTATCGTTAATGATGGATCAACAGATAATACAGGGGATATTGCGGACGAATATGCACTTAACTACCAGGATTTTATCAGGGTTATCCACCAGGAGAACAGTGGCCATGGTGGGGCAGTCAATACTGGGATTCGCCATGCGAAGGGAATGTATTATAAGGTAGTGGATTCGGATGACTGGTTGGATGAAGAGAGCCTGCTTAAAGTAATAGAAACAATAAAAAGCTTTATCAAAGAGAAAAAGCGTGTCGATATGCTCATCTGTAACTATGTTTATGAACATGTGGAGGATAACACATCCCGTACAATTAATTACAAGAATGCTCTGCCGCAGAACAGAATATTTGGCTGGAGCCAGGTGAGGCGTTTTCGGCCGGATCAGAATCTGCTGATGCATTCGGTGATTTATCGGACGAAGATTCTGATAGAAAGCGGAATTGTATTGCCCAAGCACACATTTTATGTCGATAATTTATTTGTTTATCTTCCGCTGCCGTTTGTTAAAACGCTATATTATTTAAATGTCGATTTGTACCGTTATTATACCGGTAGAGCAGATCAGTCTGTTAATGAGCAGGTCATGATTAGCAGGATTGACCAACAGATACTGGTGAATAAGATAATGATAGATGCGTATAGCTTGCCAAAGGATGTTAAAATTAAGCGTTTGTCAAAATATATGCTGTGCTACCTGGCGATGATTTGCTGTGTGACTTCAGTGATGCTGACAATATCAGGCACTGAGGAAAATTTGGCAAAGCGCAGGGAGCTATGGGAGGACTTTAAGAGAAAGGATTATAAGATGTATTGCCATGTCAGATGGGGATTGCGTGGAGTTATTTCTAATCCGCCGCCTGGAAAGATGTTTAACAATGCGATGAAATATGCCTATCGTCTTGCACAGAAGGTATTTAAGTTTAACTAAATATATTTTGAATTAATATCATCGGAAGCCCTTACTTTAGCAGGGGTGTCCTGGATTCACGCACTAATAAGTTCTGTCTTGCCGACTTTAATAATAAAGACAAAGTTTGCGAAGTGAGCTGCCTTATCTGGCTATCCATATTTTTATATGATTTGAGTATAATCAAGGCGTTCTTATACCAATGTGATGTGAGCTCGTCTAAGGTTTTAGCATTGGTTTCGTTAAATATGCTATAAATAGCTTCGATAAACTGCTCTCTTTGCAAAGGATCCAGCTGTAGAATCCACTCCTTTAGTGTGCGGTTGATGAAGCGGCTGTGATCGGATACTGTGTCAAGATAAACGAAGTCATTCCCCATGACTTCCCAAGAATATATATCATGCTGGAGCAAACCAATCTGTGTGCTGTGGATAATTCGGTATTCCTCGTTGTGTTCAAGCAGCATTCCAACCACGGATGATTGAGGAACAAAGGTGTGGATTCGGTCGCAAATATTGGCATAGTTTTCACTGGAAATAACTGCGGAGCCGAAACCTGGCCCATCATTATTATAGACATCAATAATCCGCTTTTGGACCTCCAAAGAGCAAAAAGAAGCCGCATAAACAGCTAGGTTGCCACCTTTAGAATGGCCGCCGGTGATCATATGCCCGGAGAGGGACTTGGCCGATTTCTCCAGAAAGTGAACGGCTGCTTCCTGTGCCGGCACAGGTGTCATAAAGCTCATATTAAAGTCTTCTTTCCAGCCGACAAGGGTATTGTCGGTTCCCCGGTAAGAAATAAAGTATGTATTATTGCCGATATCAATGATTATAGCGGCAAACTGCTTTTGAGTCTCATAGTCAATTTCGTTGATATATCCGGATAAGTTGAGGTCTTTGAATCGTTCGCTTGTCATTAATGTCTCAATAAGCTGTATATCTTGGTCGGTAAAAAAATAATTAGTAGACACCTCTTTAGAAAGAAATTGGCATGCGGCATTGCCAATTGTTATCTTTTCAAGAGGATTGCCAGATACAATGTCATCAAAAGGCACATAAGCAAGACGGGAGAGAATTAATGCGTCAATGTGAGTAAAAGGTGCCTGACTTATTTTTAAATCACCACGCCATTTGATATAATCGAAAATATTGGTCATTGATATCTACTCCCTTCAAAGTAATGGTTATTAATTAACAACATTCACTACCGCCTGAGCAGTCACAGCTTGGCTCACTGTTGGTCAGCCAGCCGCGGATCACAGCCGATACACAGCCTACGCCGGCGTTGACGCTGAGTGCGTTGCCGAATCTATCCTTGAATGACAGCTTTGTGGAAATGATAGGTATTTTCCCTTTGCCTGTTTCAAGTTCACCGATGATCCAATGGTCGGCAAGGTTATATTTTGTTATGGGCTCTTCTGCCAATTGACTGCAACAGCATTTTTCACTCATTGCAGCACCCCGTTTCACAGTTGGCATCAGTAACTGATGTCAGTGTTTCAAGCAATTCCTTGGCTTTCTTACTGCCATTTTTACTGATTGAATAATATGTCCATTTACCCTGTTTGCGAGCTGAGACAACACCGCTGTCAACAAGGACTTTCATATGGTGGGATAGTGTTGGCTGACCGACACTTACCTTTTCAAGAAGCACGCAGGCGCATTTCTCACCATTTTGCAAAAGTGACAAAACCATAAGCCTTGTTTCGTCACAAAAGGCTTTGAACACCTTCGCATTTTCTATATGTTCATTTGTCATAGAAACACCTCATATTGATTTTATTCGATATGACAATAGTATATGCCTCATATTGAAATTTGTCAATCTGAAAATAACTCATTGACATAAATAGAAAATAGTGATATATTTATCGTAATACCACCCCACTAGGGTGTAGTGAGATTGGATTTTTATACGTGAGAGGAGATAGATATGAATCAAGAGCAAAAGAAAGCAATTACCGCTTTAAAGACGACGAAAGGGCAGATCGAAGGAATTATTAAGATGCTGGAAGAAGAGCGCTATTGTATTGATGTATCTAATCAAATCATGGCAGCCCAGGCAGGTCTACGGCGAGCCAATAAGTTGATTTTAACCCAGCATATGAACCATTGTGTGAAAGAAGCTTTTCATGATGAACATGAAAAGGATAAGAAGATAGAAGAGATGATTGAGGTGCTGAATAAGCTATTAGTTTAGTCAGGAAGAAGGGTGATGAGAAATGGTCCACACAGAATTACTGCAGATTACCGGGATGACGTGCGCAGCGTGCTCCGCCAGAGTAGAGCGGCAGCTAAAGAAGAAGGAAGGCGTCTTATTAGTGAATGTTAATTTGGCGACAGAGCAGGCAAGAGTCCAATATGATACGAAGCTATTGTCGCCGGATGATTTGATAAATACCGTCATTAAAGCCGGTTATGGTGCTGTTAAGGTTGATCAGGACAGTATCGAGAAGCAAGAGGCGCATAAAGAAAAGGAGCTTAAGCAGTTAAAGATAGAATTAATGATTTCCATTGTTATCAGTGCTCCATTGATAATAGCCATGCTCCTTAGTTTTTTAGGTGTCCACAATTTTGTTACACAGGTTTTACACCATGAAGTATTTCAGCTGATTGTTGCTACGCCGGTACAGTTTATCATCGGGCGAAGATTTTATATCAGTGCATATCATGCCATTAAGAATAAGAGCCCCAACATGGATGTCTTAGTTGTCATGGGAACAACAGCAGCGTATCTGTTAAGTATATACAATGGATTTTTCGCCGGTGATATGATGGTTTATATGGGTATGAAGGATATTTACTTCGAGTCAAGTGTGACAATTATCACCTTGATTTTATTGGGTAAATACATGGAAGCCAATGCCAAAGGGAAAACCACGGGGGCAATCAAGAAGCTGATGGGACTTAAGGCTAAGACAGCAAGGGTATTAAGAGATGGTAAAGAACAGGATATACCTGCGGCAACTGTCTATCCTAAAGATATTGTGCTTGTCCGCCCCGGTGAGAAGATTCCGGTAGACGGCGTGATCATAGAAGGAAGCAGCAGCGTGGATGAATCGATGCTTACCGGTGAGAGCATACCGGTGGATAAGGACCCTGGGGATGCAGTTACCGGAGCCACGATAAACAAGCAGGGGGCTTTTAAGTTTGAGGCGACAAGGGTAGGAAGTGAAACTGCATTATCACAGATTGTCAGGATGGTGGAAGAGGCACAGGGAAGTAAGGCGCCTATTCAGAAGATTGCTGATAAGATTTCAGGGATTTTTGTACCCGCAGTCATAGCGTGTGCAGTGATTACATTGATAATATGGCTCATCATATCCGGAGATTTTTCTGGATCATTGATACATGCAGTTGCAGTTTTAGTTATTGCGTGCCCCTGTGCGCTGGGACTGGCCACACCGACAGCTATTATGGTCGGAACCGGAGTCGGAGCCGGACAGGGCATATTGATCAAGGGCGGAGAATATCTGGAGCTTGCCTGCAAGGTTCAAGCGGTTGTTTTGGATAAAACAGGAACAATTACGAAGGGAAAGCCTGCGCTGACTGAGGTCTTGAGCCTGGGATCATTAACCACAGAAGAGATTGTCTCGTATGCTGCGGCGGTCGAAATGCATTCTGAACATCCTTTGGGAGAAGCTATTTATAGTTATGGGAAAAAACACAATGTCTTGCTGCCAAAAGTCACTGATTTTAAAGCGATCACAGGAAAAGGCGTCAGCGCTTTGATGGGTGACCATAGGATCCACGTAGGCACCAGACTTTTAATGACCGATATAGGCGCCACGGTGGCAGATGAAGCAGCAATGGAAGAGGCTCTTAAAAGCCTTGAAGACGAGGGGAAGACAGCCATGATTCTAGCTGTCGATCATAAAGCACAGGGCATTCTTGCTGTCGCTGACGTGGTAAAAGAAAGTTCTAAAGAAGCCATTGAACAATTAAAAGACTTAGGCATTGAGGTTTATATGATGACTGGTGATAATCAGCGGACGGCGAAGGCTATTGCGAAGCAAGTGGGCATTGTTAATGTTCTTGCAGAAGTGCTTCCTGAGGATAAAGCGGCTCACGTTAAAGCGCTTAAGAACCAAGGCAAGATTGTCGCAATGGTAGGTGATGGTATCAATGACGCGCCAGCGCTTACCGTGGCTGATGTCGGTATCGCTATAGGAACCGGCACAGACGTGGCCATGGAGGCTTCTGATATCACTTTAATGCGCGGCGATTTAAGATCAATTGGAACAGCTCTTAAATTGTCTCAAAAAACAATGCGCAAGATTAAACAAAATCTGTTTTGGGCATTTATATATAACAGCATCGGAATACCATTTGCGGCCATCGGGCTGCTGTCACCGGTTATTGCCGGTGGGGCAATGGCGTTTAGCTCGGTATCTGTTGTTACTAATTCATTAAGTTTGAGGAGATTTAAAGGGTAAAAATCGAAAGGAGCAAAAAGATGACAAAGATTGTGATTAATGGCATGAGTTGTGAAAAGTGTGTTGAGCACGTAAAGGAGGCATTAGAAGCGTTAAATCTGAAAAACATCAATGTCTACTTAGATGGTGGCTTTGCCACATTTGAAGGTGCGGTTGATGAAGCGGTGCTAAGAGATGCCTTAGATGATGCCGGTTATGATGTGACAGCTGTAGAAGCTTAGAAGAAAGTCCCGATCCGAAGTTAAAGCGGAACGGGACTTTCTTTGAGCTTGCATAACATCCTTTAATCATGTTTTAATGAAAGATAAGCTTGAATATGAATTTGAAATTAACGCAGCAGACGGAACCATTATTGAATGGAGTGTTGAATCCGTTTATGATGATTAAGCAGCACTGATTAACTGTTTGAAAAGGGCGAGCAAAATGGAAATGGTATATTCATTTTGCTCGCCTTGTTAATAATCACTTGACATGAACAAATATAAAAGGATATAATTTCTTATGTTCTGTATATCAGCGGTAATGTATTAAAGACTAATCTCTGCTTATCAGAAAGGGATATTATGGTATTTAGTTCGTTGTCTTTTTTGTGCATATTTTTACCGGTAGTCATACTATTTTATTATCTGCTTCCAACCTTATGGATATCCATACATTTCTTCAAGCATCAAAGAATTTTGGAAGAGATGGCATATTTCTTTGTCAGTGTGGTTTAGGCAATATTTATACATCCCACTAGGGGCAATAGAAAAGGAAAGCTGCGTACTGGTGTAAATAAGATGATTGTATTCCTTGCTACAGGGCTATGGCATGGCGCAAATTGGACATTTGTGATCTGGGGAATATGGCATGAGATATTTTTACTCCTTGAGGATATAGTGCCCATAAAGAAAATTTCTAAAGCAGTTGCTCATATATATACGCTAATGGTAGTATGTGTCGGTTTTGTGATTTTTCGGGCAGATACTCTGGCAAACGGCGTTTCGATGATTAGAAAGATGTTTAGGATTATGTGATTATTGAGCTGGTAGAACGTCACATATCAAATCTTGTAAAAGAGATACCTGTCATGGAGGGACTTGCCGTAGAAAATATAGATTCAGCCGAAATCCAAACAAAGACAACGATAGAAGCAAATATGGAAGATTCATATTTAGTTATTCAAGGGATTGTCGACGAGGCATATATAGATATAAAAAACGGAGATACAAAAACTTATCAACCATTTTACACGAGGGAAGGAAACGGAGATGGCTTTCAATTATATTTAAAAACCACTTCTTTACTTGAAGGCGAATATCAGATCAGTGTAATTATTAAAAATAATGAACAGGCACATACAGTTGCTGTTATGAATCAGACAGAATATTAACTGCGCACTGAACCTGCCGGACTCAAACGGCAGATAAGAATGTTCTCGTGTATGAAGTATCCAAAGACGGGAAGTCTTATAATTATGGGCTTTAATTATAAAATCTAAAAAAAAATAAAGTTGAAAGTATGGTATTTTTCTGTAAATCAGTTATAATAATACTAATTGATAATGAAGTATCCAAGCAGAAAGGAGCATTTTATGTCAGCAACAGATATAGGGGTAGATTTAGGAACTTCAAGTATTCTTGTATATATCCGCGGTAAAGGCGTTGTTTTAAAAGAGCCCTCAGTCGTGGCTTATGATAAAGACACTAATGAGATCAAAGCAATCGGAGAAGAAGCAAGACTTATGATCGGAAGGACACCGGGTAATATTGTGGCAGTTAAGCCACTGAAGCATGGTGTTATTTCAGATTACACAATTACTGAGAAGATGCTAAAGTATTTTATTAACAAAGCAGTAGGGAAGAAGACCTTCCGTAAGCCAAGAATCAGCGTCTGTGTTCCCAGTGGAGTGACAGAGGTAGAGAAGAGGGCGGTTATTGATGCAACAATGGAGGCCGGAGCCAGGGAGGTTGTCATTATTGAAGAGCCCATTGCGGCGGCGCTTGGTTCAGGCATTGATATTTCAAAGCCGACTGGGAATATGATTATTGATATAGGCGGAGGAACCACGGATATTGCGGTTATCTCCATGAATGATACAGTTGTCAGCACCTCCATTAAAGTGGGTGGAGATGATTTTGATGAAGCTCTGATTAAGTATTTAAGGAAGAAGCACAATATTTTAGTCGGCGAGCGTACAGCTGAGGACATTAAGATCAAGATCGGTTCGGTTTTTCACCGTGCCGAGGTTGAGGTGATGGAGGTACGGGGCCGTAATCTGTTGACGGGATTGCCTAAGGTGATCCAGCTGACCTCGGAGGAGACAGAAGAGGCATTTGCTGAAGCCTCCTCAACTATTGTCGTCGGTGTTCATCAGGTTCTTGAGAATACGCCGCCGGAGCTGGCTGCGGATGTAGCGCTTAGAGGGATACTGCTTACAGGAGGCGGAAGCCAGCTGTATGGCTTAGAGGAATTAATTGAAGAGGCGACAGGGATACGCACCAGCACAGTCGACGACCCCTTGTCTGTGGTGGCGATTGGCACAGGTCGCTATACTGAGTTTATGGAAGAGAGAAATTCGTAATTAGAATATTGTTGGATAAGCTTTAAAGAAACGAAGGTGAGGCATTGGAAGAATTACAAGGCCTTGTTGAGCATATTGTTTATCATAATCCCGAGAACGGTTATACGGTAATGAACATTATGCGGCAAGGAGAAGAAGTCGTATGTATTGGGAATCTGGCGGTGATTAAAGAAGGAGAATACATAAAGGCTTTAGGGCAATATGTGGAGCATGCAGTCTATGGGCAGCAGTTTAAAATAACTGAATATACTGTCGAAGCACCGGAGGATATTTATTCACTGGAACGCTATCTTGGTTCAGGTGCGATTAAAGGCTTAGGGCCTACATTAGCAAAACGTATTGTTAAAAAGTTTGGAAAAGATACGTTTAGAACAATTGAAGAAGAGCCGGAGCGCTTAGCAGAAATCAAAGGCATCAGCGAGCGTATGGCAAGAGATATATATGCTCAGTTTCATGAGATGCAGGATCTGCGTAATGCAATGATGTTCCTATCAAGATACGGAATAACTACGGCTTATGCGGTGAAGATATTTAATCAATATAAAGAACGTTTATATGATATTATTCGAGAGAATCCCTACCAGATGGCAGATGATATCCATGGCATCGGCTTTAAACTGGCAGATGAAATTGCAAGTAAAGTAGGTATTTTAAGCGACTCGGACTACCGCATACGCAGTGGTATTACTTATGTTCTAATGCAAGGGATTTTATCCGGCCATACGTATATGCCGGCAGCCCTCTTAAGGGACAAGACCCATGAGCTGCTTTCGATTCCTCTTGAAAGCCTTGATAAGCACTTAATGGATTTATCTATAGATAAGAAGATCATTGTCAAGACCCTTAATCATGAAGAAATAGTCTATGCTTCGACTTATTATTATCTGGAGCTAAATACAGCAAGAATGTTGAGAGAATTAAACATCAGGTATGAAGTGGACCGTGCTCGGGCGGAGAATGTCATTTTAAGGATTGAGTCCGACGAGAATATGCAATTGGATGAGATGCAGAAGCAGGCAGTGATTGAAGCTGCCAGAAATGGCGTGCTGATTATTACAGGGGGTCCAGGGACCGGTAAGACAACGACGATTAATACAATCATTAAGTATTTTGAGCATGAAGAGTTGGATATCCGTCTGGCTGCGCCAACAGGAAGGGCGGCAAAGAGAATGACCGAAGCAACCGGTTATGATGCCCAGACGATTCATAGGATGCTGGAGCTTTCAGGTGTTCCAGATGACAACACGGCAGGGAAGTTTGAGCGGAATGAGTCTAATCCGCTGGAGACTGATGTTGTCATTATTGATGAAATGTCTATGGTTGACATCAGCCTGATGAATGCGCTCCTAAGAGCCCTCGTGCCGGGAACCAGACTGATTTTGGTAGGTGACGTCAATCAGCTGCCGTCGGTAGGACCAGGGAACGTTCTTAAAGATATCATCCGCTCCCGCTGCTTCAATGTGGTTATGCTGACAAAGATTTTCAGGCAGGCGATGGAGAGTGCCATTATCACCAATGCCCATAAGATTAATGCCGGTGAGATAATTGATTTAGAGCATAAAACAACAGATTTCTTTTACCTGAAAAGACACGATGTGAATGCCATCATTGGTGTCTTGATTACTTTAATCAGAGATAAGCTGCCACCTAATGTTAAGGCTTCGCCTTACGATATCCAGGTTTTGACACCTATGCGAAAGGGAGAGTTAGGTGTCGAGAAATTAAATATTGTCTTACAGCAATATTTGAATCCGGCATCAAAAGATAAAAAAGAAAAGGAATTTCGGCAAGGAATTTTCCGCGAAGGCGACAAAGTGATGCAAATTAGAAACAATTATCAGATAGAATGGGAGATAACTGATCGATATGGCATTCCTATTGACAAGGGAGTGGGCGTGTTCAATGGAGATACAGGAATTCTCAAGGAAATCAATCATTTCGGACAACAGGTGACAGTTGAGTTTGAAGAGGGTAGAAAGGTCTGTTATACATTTAACCAGTTAGATGAGTTGGAGTTGGCTTATGCTATAACCATACATAAGTCTCAGGGAAGCGAATATCCGGCTGTTGTCATTCCGTTGTTAAGCGGACCGAGAATGCTTTTTAATCGAAATATTTTATATACATCGGTAACAAGAGCGAAGAAATGCGTTGTCCTTGTTGGCAGTGAAAATGCGGTCATACAGATGATTGAGAATGAAAATGAGCAAAAGAGGTATTCGTCTTTGGAGACTAGAATCAAAGAAGTGAATTGGTCTGGATAACTAGTTGAAAAATTATAATTATTCACTAAGTATCTGTTTTTGAGCAGTTTTTTCTTGTTACTAATAATGAAATAAAATATGCAGTAAGATCTCCCAAGATTGATACTGTCCTAAAGAAAACAGCACCTGAAAGAATAGTTGCGGTACCAACTAATTGACTGAAAAAATAACTAAGCACCGCTTCTCTAACCCCTATGCCTCCAGGCACTCCAGGTGTAATATACCCAAGTAAAAAAGAAAATGAAAACAAACCAATTGCAGCAATATTTCCTGAAAAATTGAGTTTTCCACCAATAGACCATAATACAAGTAAAAAGAGCAGGGCATCAAGTATAAGAACCAGCATATTAAATAAATTCAATAGGACATATATTTTTAGGTTTTTTGTCGTAAGTAATTTAAAATAGGTCTTAAACCTTTTAGCTATTATTTTTCTTAATAAGAATAAAGCAATTACAAAAATGACTAGTAAAATGAGCATTATGTAAACAATGGATAAAGAAATCTTTATATTTTTATACCATTCAATTGCATAAGTAAAAGAAAAGATAAATGCAACTAAAAAGGCTGATATAATGGTAATGCTTATTTCGGCTATAGTTGCCATAGCGACATCTAAGTGAGAGAGTTCTTCATTGATTGCAAGTTGATTTCTTCCAACGTATTGCATAACGTTCCCGGGAATATATTTGTATAGGCTTGATTTACAATAGATATATGCAACTGTACGATAGGGAACTGATTTCCCAGTGATAATTTTAATCAGATTTAAATATATAAATGGTAGACAGTAAACAAGACCGCCATAAGCAAAGGAACTAAAAATCACGATGATGATCGATTTTAAATTAATATTATTAATTATATCGTCTTTATAATTCGCCAATTTAAATATAATAAAAACAATAGATATTGTCATTAATAGTTTTCCGAAAATGTTCGCCATCTTTTTTGTATTCATTGCTCTTCCTCTTTAAGATTAGAAATATTTTCAAATAGATTATAGTATTTTTTTGCCAAAACACTATAATCGTATTCTTTTATCGATTCGAGAGCATTATTTGATAATGTTTTCCTGATATTTTCATCATTTATTAGCATGTTAATACTTTCATATAATTCTTTTGGGGATTCCTGCTCCACTAGTATCCCGTTGTATTTATGCTCTATTAGTTCGCTAATACCACCGCAGCGGCTTCCGATAACTGGAAGACCAGAGGCCATAGCTTCAATAAGTACAACCGGTAGCCCTTCTTGATCACCATCTTTAGCCTTCACTGAAGGAATACAAAAAATATCACAGGAAGCAAAAATAGTTCTTAGTTCATCTTGTGTTTTTGAACCCACAAAAAGAACTTTTTCTTTGTGTACTTCAGCCAGTTTGACTAGTTTTTCTTTTTCGGGACCGTCTCCTACTACAACAAGTAGAGCGTCAATATTCTCCATGGCTTTTAGCAGGTATTTCAATCCTTTTTTTTCAACCATTCTGCCTACAAAGAGTATTACTTTCTTATCATCTTGTTGAAACATATTCTTAACTCTGTTTTGAGATCCATACTTTTTCAAATCACAACCCATAGATATAACCTCAACTTTATCTGTAGCATATATCTTCTCCATTTCCTCTTTTAAATGAGAAGATACAGATGTTAGATATGAAGCGCGTTTCATTGCATTTCTTTTTAACTTTCTAAACAGACATTTATTTATGGAAGTCACATCACCACCATGGCCTGTTAATATATAGGGGGTACTGAAAAACTGCTGAATAATTCCCTGTGGAATAAGCCAATGAGCATGGACAATATCATAATACGGTAATATTTTTTTAAGTTTAAAATATAAAGCGAAAAACAGAAAAGGAACCAAGAATATCCGGATTTTTTTTTCTTTTATTCGTGGAACTATTGCGCCTGGATAACACAGCGTTTCCCATTTTTTAATTGGGAAATAATGATATCTAATTATTTCCAAACCCTCCATATTTTCATGGGTCTTTGCTTCGGGCGTAGCAGGTACTAAGACAGTAATATCATAGTATTTTGTCATAGATTTTGCTAAATCATAAGCAAATTTTGGTTCGGTATCATCTTTACACCTTGGAAAAGTTGATGCAGTAATCAATAGTTTTCTTTTCATCAAAAAAGGCTCCTATCTTAATCAATCAAAGAGAAAAATAATTTTTGGAAAAGTGCTTTACTTATTTTACATTATTTCTTATAATTTCACAAGTAAAAAAGGATATAGAACTTATGACGCTTTGCGTATTGAGTTGAAAATCCACAAAACAAAAACGTATTTATAAGTTTATCCTGTGAATTGTGATTAAGTAATTGATTTATGGTGTATATTGTAGTAGAATATTAATCACAAAAAGGAGAAATAACTATGCATAGAATGGCTTATAGATTTCAGAAGACAATTGTATTTATGTTGAAAGCAAGCTTGTATGCGTGCTTATTCTTAACGTTCTTTCTTTTGCTGGGTATAGAAAACTGGCAGTTATGGACATTATCACGTACAGCGGCTATTACCATGACGACCTTTGCCGTTTTACTAATGATATTGGTTATGGTATATGGAACTTACGATATTGGGAAGAGGAAGAGTAAGCCGATTATATATTCTGTCGTACTGGCTACGATATTAACAGATGTGATCACATACCTTCAACTGGCAATCATGAATACCAATGCAGCTAACAATCTGAATTTCAGATTTGAAAATGTCGGCTATTTAGTGGTAGCTGTATTGATCCAAATCATTCTGATTATTATTTTTACTTATCTTGGAAATTACGTCTTTTTTTCGATTAATAAACCAGAGAAATGTTGTATCATTACAAGAACGTTGGACGATATTGACCAAGTCATGCGAGGAATCGGAAAATATAAAAAGCAATTTAATGTAGAAATCGTCAAAAACTATTTGGCAGAGGACTTGTATGATTCAATTCAAAAGTGTCAGACTGTTTTTATTCATGATGTGCCCCTCAAAGAAAGAACGGATATTGTAGAGTTTTGCTACCACAACTTAAAGAACATATATTTTACGCCGGAGATTACCGATGTCATTGAAATCAATGCGAAACACATAATCTACAATGATGTTTCCTTTATTTCGTCACCGGTCAAGGAAATGTCATTTGAACAAAGGCTCATGAAACGCCTGATGGATATTTTTATATCATTATTGGTTATGATCATTACAAGTCCGTGTTGGCTGATTATCGCGATATGTATTAAAGCCTGTGATGGCGGTAAGGTTTTTTTTCTACAAAACAGAGCCACAAAGTATGGAAAGATTTTCAAGGTCTTTAAATTCAGAACAATGAAGGAAAATGTGACGAACCATTCGGCAACATTAGAAGATGGGCGCATTACACCGGTAGGTGCGTTTCTGAGAAAGTATCGTTTAGACGAGCTTCCGCAGATGATCAACATCCTTAAAGGCGAGATGAGTCTTGTGGGACCAAGACCTGAGATGCTTGAGAACGTCTATATGTATACCAAAGAGATGCCTGAATTTGCCTATCGCCTGAGGGTAAAAGCGGGTCTGACTGGGTATGCTCAAATTTCAGGAAAATATAATACATCACCGAAAGATAAGCTCATTTTAGATATGATGTATATAGAGGAATATTCTTTATGGAAGGATTTCAAGCTACTGCTTCAAACGGCTATTGTTTTATTAAAACGAGACAGCACGGAGGCCTTCAATAAAACAAAAGAGCGGGAATTTAAGCGTCTTAAGCATCAATTTGAAGCAGAATTCGCCCTTACTAAGACGGAGGCCGGCAATGAATAGCATTAAGGTATCGGGCTGTATTGTAACGTATAATAACGCTGAGATTATCGAAGACTGTATTGAATCTATATTTAGAGAAACTAAGGGCATCGACTTTCACTTGTTTGTTTCTGACAATCATTCCTCTGATGACACAGTGCAGCGCATCAGAGATAAATTCCCAGAGGTAGAGATAATCCAAAACCTTTCCAATGAAGGATTTGGGCAAGGTCATAATAAAGTCATCGACATGCTTGATTCCCAATATCATGTTATCATTAATCCGGACATCAAGCTTTGCCAAGACGTGATCACCGAACTGGTTAAATATATGGAAGAGAACCCTTTAGTGGGGCAAATAGGCCCTAAGGTAGTTAATAATGATGGTACTGAGCAGCATCTTCCTAAAAGGGACCCAAGTATTCGCTATGTCATTTTGAGTAAGTTTATGCCTTTTAGGCACTATAGAAGGAAATATACCAGAGAAGAGGAGCATTTGAAGGATGTCACAAGAGTTGATTCATGCTCCGGCTGTTTTTTTGTTATCAGGACTGATGTTTTCAAGAAGCTTAGAGGCTTTGACAAGCGGTTTTTTATGTATTGTGAGGATGCGGATTTATCCAGACGTGTTCGCCAGAATTGGGAGCTGATATTCTATCCTTATTGCCAAGTGATTCATGATTGGAAGCGGGACAATACAGGAAGCATCAAAGGTGTTTTTATTTTTTTAAGGTCTTTGATTAAATATTTCGTGAAATGGCGTAAGGAGATTTTTGATTTTTTACATTTTAAGAAAAAAAAACTTACTAAATGAGGAGGTTCGATATGCAGTTTGTTAAAAACCATAAAGAAAAAATATTTTTATGTATTTTCGCTATTTTAATTATGTGTATATATGTACAGAATATCGATCAACTATATTTGCCTGATATTTTAGATGATGAATTGGGATATTGGGGAAATGCGGCATATATGGTAGGATATGATTGGAGCGAAGTAATGGCTGGTATGTCATATTACTCCTATGGGTATTCTTTTGTTCTAGCCCTATTGCTGAAATTATTTACTTCTCCATTTACTCTTTATCGTGCTGCTGCTCTATTTAACGTTATGTTCATGGTGGCAACATTTTTCTTGAATTATCTAATATTTAGGAGACTATTTGAAAAGATTAGCCCTATATTGTTGCAGCTTTGTGCTTTTTGTTTTACTTTGTATTCATCATATTTGGTTCAATCTAAAATTGCATGGCCTGAAACGATTCTTTTGTTCATGTTTTCGTTGGTTCTGTTCTTGCTAATTCATCTAAATAGTGAATCTAAAATATGGAAGATTATAGTGCTGGGGATAAGTAGTATATACATATATGTAATACACCAGCGAACGTTAGGGATTTTACTTTCGATATTAATAATTATATTCGTTATGTTTTTCTTAAAGAGAATCAATAGAAAACAATTATTTGCCTTTATGCTAACCTGTATTGTCTGTTTTATAGCATCTAGTTGGTTGAAAAATGAATTAGTTGATAACTTGTACAAGGTTCCGGGAGAGGTGCTGGGAAACGATTATTCTTCGCAAATTGGAAAAATAAAAACATTATTTACTTTGAGTGGATTGAAAGCATTTATCAAGGCACTTTCTGGTCAAGTCTTCTATCTTGGCACCTCAACTTTTTTATTGTTTTATCTGGGGGCTTTCAAGTCGCTTGAAAGATCTTTTAGTTGTATCAAATCTGTTATCAAAAAAATCAGAAAGCAACCTTTTGAAATAGGTAAATATGATGAGATTTATTTATTCTTATTGCTTTGTATTGGCTCAACAATTGTCATCAGCTCGATTTTTATGACTTCCCCCCGACGCATGGATCATCTTGTCTATGGACGTTATAATGAAACACTGGTAGCTATTGTATCAGGTGTTGGTATTTGTTCGTTAATAGAAAATCAAAAGAAATACCTTAAGGTGCTTTTTGGAAGCATTTTAATTTATTCTTTTTCCTTCTTAATAACAAAACATGTACTCATGACTGGTTCATTGGAAGTGTTTCACTCAACAAATGCGGTAGCCCTTCATAATTATCAATCAAATATAGTTGGGGCATTATTTGTAACAATTCTTGTGAGTGCTGTGATTTTTGTAACAATTTACTTTCAGAAGAAAAAAATGTTTTTTTTAGTGTTGCCATTCATTGTTTGTATATGCATATTTCTTCAAAATGGGAACCAAGTTCAGGCGAATGTTATTGAAGCGCAAAAAGCGATTTCGTCAATTGGTAAAGTACTTGACTATATTCCTGACGACCAGATACAAACTTTTTTTGTGAAAACAAATGAATCCTATAAACGCCATCGAGGTCATATTCAATTTCTCTTACTTGAAACCCCATTACTATATAGGAGTAGAGAAGAGCTGTTGGATAATCCAAACAACAAGTACATTGTATCTTCTAATTTGGAGCCGGTTTTATTTAGATCGGGGCAAATAATAGATTTAAAAGTTAATGAAGCCTCGTGCTTATTGTTTTACGCTCATGAAGATAAAATAAATAAATCAAATCAACAACTCAACATTGATCCGGATGCATTTTTCTCAATGAGAACAGGAGAAGACAATTGGTCAGAGGGTTACTTGGCTTATGGACCATACTTAACATTTGGTGAGGGGGAGTATTCACTTGATTACGAAATAAGTCTTGTTGACAGCACTCAAGAGGACTTGGGTCATATTGACGTGTCTGTTGGTTCTTCCACATTTGCATATCAGAAATTGATGGCAAAAAATTTTGACAAGAATGATACAATTGTCATTAGCTTGCCCTTTAGCCTGTCAGAAGAAACAACCCATATTGAATTTCGATTATTTGCTACTGCCAACACACAAATAGAGATTCATAAAGTGACAGTTGTTAAGGAAGAATAAATTTCTTTATAATAAAGAAAAAAATTGAAGTGCTAATGGATATTGCTGTTTTTTATACTTACCGCATCTTCTAGCAACAAAATTCCAAGAAAATAAATCAGTGAGGAGTTGTTTTGTTTCATGAAAGAAAAGCCTGAAATAATGCAGGTTGTGCTGTTTCACAAATGTATATATTATAAATAGTCAATTATAATATATAAGATAAGAACAGCCTGTTTATGGTCTGTTCATCAGGGATATAGATACTATTAAAATTCTTGTGTTTTAAGAAAATCACTTGACTAAATAAGGAGGTTCGATATGCAGTTTGTTAAAAATCATAAAGAAAAAATATTTTTATGTATTTTTGCTATTTTAATTATATGTATATATATGCAGAACATCAATCAACTATACTTACCTTATGTTTTTAATGATGAATTAGGGTATTGGGGAAATGCGTCATATATAGCAGGATATGACTGGGGAGAAATAATGGAGGGCATGGCATATTACTCCTATGGGTATTCTTTCGTTCTAGCCTTTTTGCTGAAATTGTTTACTACTCCAGAGATAATTTATCGTGTCGCTGCATTATTTAACGTTATGTTCATGGTGGCAACATTTTTTTTGAATTATTTAATATTTAGGACTCTGTTTAAAAAGATTAGCCCGATATTGTTGCAGCTTTGTGCTTTTTGTTTTACTTTGTATTCGTCATATTTGGTTCAATCTAAGATTGCTTGGCCAGAAACGATTCTTTTGTTCATGTTCTCGTTGATTCTATTCTTGTTAATTCACCTAAATAGAGAACCTAAAATATGGAAAACCATAGTGTTGGGGATAAGTAGTATATATATATATATAATACACCAGCGAACGTTAGGAATTTTACTTTCGATATTAATAATTATTTTCATTATGTTTTTCTTAAAGAGAATCAATAAAAAGCAATTATTTGCCTTTGTGCTAACTTGTATTGTCTGTTTTATAGCATCAAATTGGTTTAAAAAAGAATTAATTGATAACTTGTACAAGGTTTCGGGAGGGGTGCTGGCAAACGATTATTCTTCGCAAATTAAAAAAGTAAAAACCTTATTTAGCTTGAACGGACTGAAAGCATTTATTAATGCGCTTTCTGGACAAGTTTTTTATCTTGGAACTTCAACTTTTTTGTTATTTTACCTTGGCATTTTTAAGTCATTTGAAGGTTCTTATAGATGTGTCAAGTCTATTGTCAAAAAAATCAGAAAGAAATCTTTTGAAATGAATAAATATGATATAATTTATTTATTTTTGTGTCTTTGTATTGGCTCAACGATTGCCATTAGCTCAATATCTAAGATTTCCCCCCAACGCATAGACCATCTTGTCTATGGACGATATAATGAGCTGCTTGTCGCCGTTGTATCAGGTATTGGTATTTGTTCGTTAATAGAAAATCAAATGAAATATCTTAAAGTACTTATTGGAAGCATAGTGGCTTATTCTCTTTCTTGCTTAATTACAAATCTTGCGCTCACAACCGGCTCATTGGAAACATTTAATTCAATTAATGCAGTTGCACTTTGTGATTTTCGAAATAATATAGTTGAGGGCATGTTTTTGACAATTCTTATTAGTGTCGTGATTTTTGCAATAGTTTGCTTTCAGAAGAAAAATAAATTTTTTTTAACGTTGCCATTTATTGCATTTATATGCTTATTTCTTCGAAATGGGAACCAAGTTCAGGTGGGTATCATCGAAGCGCAAAAAGTGATTTCATCAATTGGCAAAGTTCTTGACTATATTCCAGACGACCAGATACAAACTTTTTTTGTAAAATCAAAAAAATCTCCTAGACGTTATGGTGGCTATGTTCAATTTCTCTTACTTGAAACCCCATTACTATATAGAAGCAGAGAAGAGTTGTTGGATAATCCAAACAACAAGTACATTGTAACGTCTAATTTAGAGCCGATTCTATTTAGACCGGGGCAGATAATAGATTTAAAAGTCAATGAAGCCTCGGGCTTACTATTTTATGCCTATGAAGATGAAATAAATAAATCAAATCAACAACTCAACATAGATCTAGATACATTTTCCTCAATGAGAAAAGGAGAAGACAATTGGTCAGAGGGTTACTTGGCTTATGGACCATACTTAACATTTGGTGAGGGGGAGTATACCCTTGATTATGAAATAAGTCTTGTTGACAGCACTCAAGACGACTTGGGTCATATTGATGTGTTTGCTGATTCCGCCACGTTTGCGTATCAAAAGTTGATGACAAAGGACTTTGACAAGAATGATACAATTGTTATTAGCTTGCCCTTTAACCTGTCAGAAGAAACAACCCATATTGAATTTCGATTATTTGCTACTGCCAACACACAAATAGAGATTCATAAGGTAACAGTCGTCAAGAAGGATTAATTTTTTTAAAGAAAGGATATAAAAGCACAATATTACGTAAGATGAATTATAATAAAATATGTTGTGAAATGACTTTATGTGCTATAATTATAGCTGGCAAAGTAAACGAATAATGAAAAGGAGCTAAAAATGTTCAAAAGAAGCAAAAAGTATTATGTTTATTTACTGATTTGTTTAGGTATTTTGGTTATTGGAACTCTGGAACCATTTATTGTCAATGTACAAGCGCAAGAAGTTACTGATAGAGAAATAGATGGCAATCGCTTGACTGAGACTGTTGATTCAGAAGCAGAGGCAAGCGTTGAGATGGAAGAAGACGTAGATGCTACAGATTTGGAATCTGAAACCAAAGTTCAGGATATAGAGACAGAGACTGAAGCGTTTTTGGAAGAACAAGATAATGAAGCGAATGATTTGGCTAATAGCTGGAGGTATACTGATGGGGTATGGACACCGTCAGAAGCATCGGAAAGAGCAAAAAGGTCAGCAGGGTTTATTCCATGGACGAAGGTTAATGGTCAATTTATCAATAGTAGAGGTGAAATCATTAAAGGTGCGCTGGCTAAAGGTATTGATATCAGTGAATGGCAAGGAGTAATTGACTGGGGGAAGGTTAAGACTTCTGATGTGGAATTCGCCATTATCCGATGTGGATATGGCAGCAATATTTTTAAAGATGGACAATACAAACAAGACGATCTATATTGGAAAACCAATGCAGATGCATGTACGAAGCAAGGGATTCCCTTTGGTACATACTTATATTCTTATGCTGATACGATTGATAAAGCAAAGAGTGAGGCTCAACATGTCCTTAGATTGGTAAAAGGCTATAATTTGGCTTACCCCATTTATTATGATATGGAAGACAATAGTGTAATAACAAGTTTACAAAAAGAAGGCCTAACAGATGCCCAAATAAAAACTAGGTTAGCACAAATTGCCCAAACCTTTTGTGCTACTGTTGAGGCTGCTGGGTACGAAGTACATATATATGCGAACAAGAATTGGTTTACCACGTATCTTACAAATACTGTATTTAACCAATGGGATAAATGGGTGGCTCAATATAATTATCAATGCGATTATGCAGGAAGCTATAGTATGTGGCAATCCACTTCAAAAGGTAGTGTTTCTGGAATAGATGGTGATGTGGATCTTAACTTTCTTTTTAAATATCCAGAGTCATATGTAGATACTGGGCAAGTTAAAGCTTTTGTCACTAGGCTCTATCAAAAAGTATTAAACCGTAATCCTGATACTAGTGGTCTTAACAGCTGGGTAAGTGCATTGACCAGCAAGAAGAATACGGCCGCTGATACTGTATATGGTTTTGCAATGAGCAAGGAGTCACTTTCAAAGTACAAAACAAATGAAGCATTCGTGACAATGCTATATAATGCTGTTTTAGACAGAGGACCGGATCCGTCAGGTCTGAATAGCTGGCTGGAAATATTAAGTCATAACGTATCATATAAATACGTATTAAGAGGTTTCATTCATTCTGATGAGTTTACGAAAATGTGTAATAGCTATGGAATTACTAAAGGAAACATTACACTGACAGAGGCAAGAGACAAAAATATAAATGTTACAAAATTCGTCAATCGATTTTATAACGTGTTCTTAGGGAGGAGTCCTGATATGTCTGGTTTGAATAACTGGGCAGGACAACTGATTAATAAAAACAATACTGCCGCATCGGTTGCTTATGGCTTTGTTTTTTCTTCAGAGTTTAAAAGTAAAAACTATTCAAATGAAGAATATGTAACATTTTTATATAATGGTTTGTTTGGACGAGGGCCAGATCCTAGCGGAAAGAATAACTGGGTAAATAAATTGAATTCCGGTATTTCAAGGTCCGCTGTGTTCAATGGATTTGCCAATAGCTTGGAATTTAAGGATATGGTTAAAAAAATGGGCATAAATTAATAGCTAAAAAGTTGATTTATTTTTATATTTATAGTAGAATATAGGATATTTGTATGTGATTGCAAATATCCTATATTTTAGGAAGGTTGAGAATACCCATGCAAAGAGAAAATCAATATGTAGATATTCTTTTAGCAACTTATAATGGAGCTTTATATTTAGAGGAATTACTCTCCTCTATAAAGTCACAGACGTACAAGTATTGGCGGCTGATTATCCGTGATGATGGATCTGGTGATGATTCTTTACAGATTGCCAAAAGAACCCAAATGCAGCTTGGAAAGGGAAAGGTGCTGATATTCAAGAATGATGTGAGTACAGGTTCTGCAAAAACCAATTTTTTCAACCTTATAAAAGATGCAGAGAGTCAATATATTATGTTTTGTGATCAGGATGATGTCTGGAATCCTGATAAAATTGAAATTACCTTAAAGAGAATGAAAGCTATTGAAAGGAAATCTGATTTTAATTTGCCAATACTAGTATATACAGATTTAAAAGTTGTCGATGAAAATCTAACTACCATAAGTGAGTCCTTTCGAAAGTATATGAAACTTCCACCTAAAGTGACTTTGGAAAACTTATTGATTCAGAATAGCGTTACAGGTTGCGCAGTAATGATTAATGCTGCGCTATGTAATGAAATGAAACAAATTGACAATACCGATCAAGTGCTTATGCATGATCATTGGGCGGCGATATTAGCGTGTGTATTCGGTAAGATTGGTTATATTAATATTCCGACAATTAATTACAGGCAACATGGAAATAACAGTGTGGGTGCTTCTGATGCGCAAAATATAAAGTATTTTTATCAGCGATTTAAAAGAGGGAAAAAAGCATTTAGAAGAGATATGAAAAAGTCTGTGGAACAGATCCAATATTTTTATGAAATGTACCAGGAAAAAATAATGGATGATAAAATGAAAAAGCTAATCAGAAAGTATGCAGATTTAACTAGAAGAAAAAAACTGTCAAGAATAATTTATTATTTTAAATATCATGTATTTAAATATGGATTAATTAAGAAAATCGTACAAATTGTATGGGGATAGAAATAGGTTGGTGAATCTTGATTCAAATAAAATATATTATTCGTCTATCAAATAAATTTAAGCCGGTTATAAAAAGAATTGTGCCAATAAAGCTATTGCGAGCTATTAAGTATAAGCTCATCACAAGAACGGTTAACCAATTAATCAAAAATGGCAAAAAGCCATTTGAACCAGGAAAGAATAAAAATGGAATCAGCCTTATTGGACTTGTAAGGGCGGAGATGGGATTAGGACAAAGCTGTCGCCTGCTGGCTGGCGAGATTGAGAATTGTGATATAGAGTATTCATTGTATGACTTTTCTTTGCCGCACTCAAAGCTACGGACAGAAGATCATACTTATGATAATAAAATTTCAGAAGTATTTGAATATAATATCAATATTATTCATATTAATCCAGATGAAATGCTATTTATGTATTCACAATTGGATGCATCTATATGGGACTATCGTTATAACATTGCATTTTGGCTCTGGGAACTGGAGACGATTCCTGAACATTGGAAAACTTATTTTCCTTTATTAGATGAAATCTGGACGCCATCGGAATTTATAAGTGATAATTTGCGTAAGGTGACAGATTTGCCAGTTAAGACCATTCCGTATAGCGTTACAGTACCAGTTGAAGAAGGTGTTGGAAGAAGTTTTTTTCATTTGCAGGAAGGTAGATTTTTGTTTTTAATCATGTACGACTCCAACAGTACCATGGACAGGAAGAATCCTATTGGTGCAATTAATGCATATAAAATGGCATTCCCAAAGGAGAATGAAAACGTAGGATTGGTGATTAAAGTAAATAATGTTCGGAAAGAAGATCTAAATACACTAAAGATCATTTTGAAAGACTATCATAATGTATACTATATTACTGATGTGCTAAGTAAATTACATGTTAATAGCCTGATTCAATGTGTTGATGTGTTTGTATCCTTGCATAGGGCGGAAGGTTTTGGTCTTGTTCTGGCCGAGGCAATGATGTTAGGAACCGCAACGATAGCTACTAATTGGTCTTCCAATACAGAATTCATGAATGATAAAGTCGCATGTATGGTTGATTATACCTTCACTACACTGAAGGAAGATTCTCTCCCATATAAAAAAGGATGCAAGTGGGCGGAACCGGATATTAATCAAGCATCAGAGTATATGAAAAAGCTTTATTTTGATCAAGATTTCTATCATGAGATATGTGCTTTAGGGAAAGAATATATAAATGGAAAGCTAAAAATGCAAAATATAGTTGATTTGATTTCCACACGAATTAATGAAATATATGAAATGAAAGGTTAGACTAATGACTTATTTTAAAGAACTATATAACTATAGAGAGATGATATACAGTCTTGTCCGAAAGGAATTAAGAGGAAGATACAAAGGCTCTATCCTTGGATTTTTATGGACTTTTATTAATCCATTATTACAGCTGCTTGTATATACACTAGTATTTTCTATTATTTTACCTAATAATATCGAAAAATTTTATCTATATTTATTTGTGGCACTAGTTCCTTGGATTTTTTTCAGTGGCTCTTTGACAGGTGGCTCTGCTTGCATCATGGTTCAAAAGGATCTTGTGAAGAAAATTTATTTTCCTAGGGAAGTATTACCCATTGCATATGTTATTAGTGGTTTTATTAATATGCTTCTAACTTTTATTGTTATTTTTGGCGTCATTCTGTTTTCGGGAACAGGTATTAATTTTATTGCCTTATTATACTTGCCGGTCATTATGCTTGTAGAATTTATATTGGCACTTGGATTTACAATGCTCACATCGTCATTAAATGTATATTTCAGGGATTTAGAGTATATTCTGGGGATACTGACGATGGCTTGGATGTACATGACACCGATTGTTTATTCATTTGATATGGTTCCAGCGGGTCTTGTGCCTATTTTCAAATTAAATCCCATGACGCCAATTATCATGGCCTACAGGGACGTGCTATACTATAAACAATCTCCAGAACTATCTACTCTGCTGAATGCTCTAGTTTTTGGTATTGTAATATTACTCGTTGGTACAGTTGTTTTTAGAAAGCTACAGAGAGGATTTGCGGAGGAGTTATAAATGAGTCAAGAAAATGTGATTGAAGTCAGAGATATAGAAAAGAAATTCAAGGTCTATCTTGATAAGGGAAGTCAGTTGAAAGAAAGACTTTTATTCAGAAGCAGAAACCGATATGAAGAACGCTTGGTGCTAAAAGGAATAAGTTTCGATATAAAAAAAGGTGAAGCAGTAGGGCTTATTGGGCAAAATGGTTGCGGGAAGAGTACTACGTTGAAGCTATTAACTCGAATTATGTATCCTGATTCAGGAACTATTGACATGAAAGGAAGGGTGTCAAGCTTAATTGAGTTAGGTGCAGGATTCCATCCCGATATGAGCGGGAGAGAGAATATTTACACCAATGCTTCGATTTTTGGACTTAAGCATAAAGAAATCGATGAGAGGTTGGGTGATATTATCAGGTTTTCTGAAATGGAGAAATTTTTAGATAATCCTGTAAGAACCTATTCTTCTGGTATGTATATGAGATTGGCTTTTTCGGTTGCCATTAATGTTAATGCAGATATTTTGTTGATTGATGAGATATTGGCTGTAGGCGATGTGAATTTTCAGGCAAAGTGCTTTAATAAGCTTAAAGAGATTAAATCGCAAGGAACTACGATTGTGATTGTATCTCATTCTCTAGGACAAATAGAGCAGATTTGTGATAGGACTATCTGGTTGCAGGATGGTTTGGTTAAAGAAGAAGGACCACCAAGAGAAGTTCATCCGATTTATATGGATTTTATGGGGCAAAGAAGACAAGATGTCATTGAGAAAGAAAACCGGGAGAAAGGAAATCAAGAGAAGAAAAGCCAAGAGAAGGAAAACCAAGAAAAAGAAAACCAAGAAAAAAGCAGCCAGGTAGAAGAGCCCAAAAGATGGGGCAATGGAAAAATCAGAATCGACAGCGTCAGTTTAAATAATCAAAAAGGTGAGACAAAGCAAGTGTTTGCAACGGGAGAAGCTTTGAAAATAAGTATTAACTATCAGGTTTATGAAACCGTAGAGAACGCTGTTGTTGGGATTGGAATATTTACTAATGATGGTATATATTGCTATGGAACAAATACAATGATTGATCGGCTGGATTCTTTTAGCATAACCAAGCCTGGAACTGCCGAAGTATATTTCGACAGGGTCAATTTGTTGAATGGTGAATATCTTTTAGATGTGGCAATTGAGACAGAAGATGGAACGCCTGTGGATTATTACAAAGCGGCTTCGAGATTTGAGATGTATTCACCTGTAAATGATGTGGGTCTATTCCGTATTGACCACACATGGAAAGTGGGGGATAAGTATGTTGTTTCGCAAGACAATAGCATCTATTAAGAAACGATTAGAAAAATTGGAAAAGAGAATGGAAACTAATGTTGAATCACATATAAATAAAATGGAAAGAGTAGAAATAGAATATGGAAAACGGTTAGCTACTTTAGAAGAGAATGTTAGAAATAGTAATAATCAGATTGCTGATTTTAATGCAATACAGAGTCAATATATAGGAAGGTTTGAAGATTTCAATGCACCAATCAGAAAGGTGGAAGAAAACATTAGAAACAACAATAGCGAAATTCTAATCAATCGTAAACAAATGGCAGAGTTTAGCGAACAGGTTACAAAGATAAATAATAAATTGGCGGCGTATACTAAAAAACTAGTTAAAAACATGTCTGAAGATTCTACAAAAATAGATACAGAGCAAGAGAGTAAAATCAACATAAAAATGGAGGGGAATCCATATCAATCCATTGATTATTTTGATTTTGAGGATCATTTCAGAGGCTCGAGGGAGCATATTAAAGAGGTTCAAAAAGAGTATTTAAAATATTTCGTAGATAAGAAAAATGTTGTCGACTTGGGCTGTGGTAGGGGAGAGTTCTTAGAACTTTTAAAGGAGAATAATATTCCTGCGAAAGGAGTGGATTCCTATAATGAATTTGTCCAATACTGTTTGCTTAATGAGATGGATGTTATTCAGGAAGATGCTATTGAATATTTGAGAAGACATAAGAATATTGATGGGATTTTTGCGGGGCAATTGATTGAACATTTGACGACAGATGAAATTATAACTCTATGTAATTTGGCATTTGAAGCTCTTAGTGATAAAGGGGTAATTGTTTTGGAAACACCGAACCCTACATCACTGGCAATATATACACATGCTTTTTATATTGATCCATCACATACGAAACCAGTACACCCACTGACAATGCAGTATTATCTTGAAAAAGCAGGATTTTCTAAAATTGAAATACTATATACTGAAAGCAGTAAGCTTCCGATGGAAATACCTACAATTACAGGGGGGGGTATTGAGAATCTGCTTGAGTTTAATGAGAGTATGAAACGTGTGTCAGATATACTTTTTGGCAGTCAGGATTATGCAATAATTGCATACAAACAATGATAAAGGTGGTAGAAATGGAAAAGACTAAAGAAAGAATTAACATTGAGAGTATAATGGAAGAAATTCGTGAAGAGATAAAAGAAAAAGGATATACGAATGATTTATTAAGCTTTGATGATTGTCAGGTGAGTTTGGAAGGCTCATCATTGAATAACTTTGAAAAGAGAGCATTTTATGAAGAGATAGTGTCAATCAATCATTCGTGGAATATAGCTCCCGATCATGCGATATCATTTTCTGGTAATATTATTAGGAGAATTTTTGTCATTATAAAGAAAATAGTAAGAAGACTTATTAAATTCCATGTTGACCCTATCGTCAATGATCAAAGTGCATTTAATTCCAATTTGGTAAAAACAATGAATATGATTAATGCATATATTGATGAAAAAGAGATAGAAATAGAACGGCTGAACAGGAGACAGGAACAGATGCAAAATCAAATTAAGGAGCTTAATGAGAAGATGACATTGCTTATAGACAATAAATAATTATTTTGCTGAAAGGATGATCTATGAAAATTTTACAAATACTTCCAACTCTGGCTTATGGTGATGCGATAGGAAATCATACTATGGCTTTGCGTAAAGTGATAGAATCAATGGGTTACGAAACTCAAATTTATGCAGAGAACATAGGGGGTTCTCTGAAAACAAAGATAGCAGTTCACGTAAGTGAGCTTCCAGAATTGCTTGAAGATGATATCATTTTATATCACTTATCTACAGAGAGTAAGTTGAACCACGAAATAGCAAAATTACCAGGCCGAAAAATTATTATTTATCATAATGTTACCCCACCAGAGTTTTTTAAGGAATATGATCCATTTATTATGCGCAATATCGAATGGGCGCTGGAAGATGTTAAATATCTTGCAGATAAGGCGGATTATTGTCTGGTAGATTCTGAGTTTAATAAAATTGACTTGATTAATTATGACTATAAATGTCGGATAGATGTGATGCCTATCCTTATACCCTTTAAAGATTATGAGAAGAAGCCAAATATGAAGATTATTAATCGGTATAGTGACCGTTGCACAAATATTGTATTTACTGGGAGAATAGCACCTAATAAGAAGCAAGAGGATGTTATCGCAGCGTTCTATTACTATAAGAAATATTGTGATGTCAAGGCTAGACTCTTTTTGGTAGGATCTTGCGGAACCGGAAATCTGTATTATAAAAAGTTGAAACAGTATGTGGAACTTCTGGATTTGAAGGATGTTTTCTTTACAGATCATATTAAATTTGACGAAATATTAGCTTATTATCATATTGCTGATATCTTTTTATGTATGAGTGAACATGAAGGTTTCTGTGTGCCTTTGGTGGAAGCGATGTTTTTTGAAATTCCAATAATTGCCTACAACAGTACTGCAGTTCCCTATACTCTTATGGGAAGCGGCCTGTTGATTGATGATAAAGATCCTCTAGTTGTCGCAAAGCTAATGGATAAAGTACTAAAAAATGAAACCTTGAAAAAGACAATGATTGATGGACAAAATAGACGCTTAAAAGATTTTTCATATAAGATAATAAAAAAGCAATTTGTCGGATATCTTGAAAACTTTATAGGAGAACAAAGATGAAAAAAATAGCATTTGTAACCCCTTGGTTTGATGAAAACATACCTGGTGGAGCAGAGATGGAATTAAGGGGAATAGCAAGCCGCTTGTCTTTGGCAGACATAGACGTGGAAATCTTGACAACCTGTGTCAAAGAATTTAGTGCAGATTGGAATGTCAACTATTTTAATGCTGGTGTTTGTGAGGTGATGGGACTAAATGTACGAAGATTTTTGGTTGACGCTAAAACAACGAAAAATTTTCATGAAATCAACTTGAAACTAATGAATAATATTCCGATTTCTCTAAAAGAAGAGGATACATTTTTAGAAGAGATGGTTAATAGCCGGGCTTTATATGATTATATTGCAGAAAACAAGGAAAAGTATGAATTGTTCGTTTACATCCCATATATGTTTGGAACAACTTATTATGGAGCCCTTGCATGTCTGGAAAAGACTGTATTGATTCCTTGCCTGCACAACGAAAGTTATGCGTATATGCAGCGATTCAAGGAAGTTTTTTCCAAGGTTAAAGGAATGGTATTTAATGCTGAGCCGGAATCACAACTTGCTCACAGGATTTATGATTTGACCCATGTGGAAACCACTGTTTTGGGAACGGGTCTTGAAACGGAAATCTCAGGTGATAAGCAAAGATTTATGCAGAAATATAATATTCACAGTCCGTATATTTTATATGCCGGTCGGAAAGACGTCGGCAAAAACGTTGATACACTCATTCAGTATTTTGACGAATATAAGAAGAGAAATTCGAATGACTTGAAACTTGTTTTAATTGGTGGGGGTGAAATTGAAATCCCATCCTCATCTAAAAATGAAGTTATTGATTTGGGTTTTGTGCCTGTTCAGGATAAATATGATGCATGTAGTGGTTCATTGCTATTATGCCAGCCTTCAAAGAATGAAAGTTTTTCATTGGTAATTATGGAGAGTTGGTTGTGTGGACGGCCGGTTTTGGTTAATGAACAGTGTGAGGTTACTAAGCATTTTGCATGTTCTTCTGGTGGCGGTCTTTATTTCAATAACTACTTTGAATTTGAAGGTGGTATTAATTATTTACAAAAGAATAAGGAGATTTCCGAGCATATGGGCCTTCAGGGACAAGAATTTGTGAAACAAAATTTTTCTTGGGATGTTGTTGTAGATAAATATATTAAATTCTTTAAGAAGGTTAGCTAAGATGAAAAAAAAGATAGCAATTATTAATCAAAGATATGGATTAGAAGTCAATGGTGGTTCTGAATTGTATTCAAGACAGATAGCCCAACACCTTATTGAAAAATATGATGTAGAGGTGTTAACTACATGTGCCTTGGATTATATGACATGGGCAAATCACTATAAGTCAGGAGTCGAAAGGATCAACGGAGTCAAGGTTCGTCGCTTTCCTGTTGAATACGAACGTGATCAGAGTATATTTTCTGCTCTGAATGCTAAGATGCTTCAGGATATGAGTCTTTCTCCAAAACGAGATAATGAGTGGATTGAAGCAATGGGGCCTTACACTCCCGGACTAATTAAGTATTTGGAAGAGAACAAAGATACTTATGATGTTTTTATTGTTGTAACCTACTTGTATTATACGGCTGTCAGGAGTATTCCTATCATTGCAGATAAGACGATCTTTATTCCAACTGCTCATCAGGAGCCCTATATACATGTCAAGATGTATGATGCTATTTTTAAAATGCCTAAATCCTATATATTTCTCACTGAGGAAGAAAAGTTGCTTGTGCAAAATCAGTTTAATGTTGAAGACAAGCCATATGATGTAATGGGAGTAGGAGTTGATGTTCCATGTAATGTAAGTGACACCGATTTTAAAAAGAAATATCGGATAGATCATTATGTTTTATATGTTGGAAGAATTGATTTAGGCAAAGAATCACCGCAGATGTTTAATTATTTTATGAAGTATAAGCGACGCAATCCTGGAGATTTAAAGTTGGTTTTAATGGGTAAAGCAGAAATTGTAATTCCAAGGCATCCGGATATCATCCATCTTGGGTTTGTAAGTGACGCAGATAAATTTAATGGTATAAAAGGTGCGAAAGCCCTACTGCTGCCTTCAAAGTTTGAGAGTCTGTCAATATCAGTTTTAGAGGCGATGTCCTTAGCTGTACCGGTGATTGTCAATGGAGAATGTGAGGTCTTAAAGGGGCATTGTATTAAAAGTAAGGGAGGACTTTACTATAAGAGTTTTCTTGAATTTGAAACCTGTTTATATTTTGTTTTAAATCATTTAGATATTTACCATAAGATGGGTCAAAATGCAAGGGAATATATAGAGGATTTTTATACTTGGGATAGAATTATGAAAAAATTTGACCATATGATTGATATCATGTAAAATGGCTATGATAGTAGATTAAATCATCATATGTGGGGGAGATGAAAGTGGTTGGACTTTTGTTTATAACAGGAATAATACTAACAATAGGGATTTTCATGATGTTTTTTAGAGAATTAAATGCTTTGAAATGTTTGGTTCTTTCCATCGTCACCTATTTTTTTGAATATATATTGGTATGTGCTATACTGTTCTGCTTTGATAGTTTTGAACTGCTTTTTTCGCTTTCAATTATTTTGATTGTCAATATTGTTCTTTTAATATTTGGATACATAAAAGGTAAGCGTCCATTAATAAGTTTTGAATATAAAAAGTATCTGTGTCCTATTATAATTAGTACTTGCATCCTTCCTTTTACAATTAATAAATTTGGTTTTTTCGGTATGGGACAAGATCAGGGAGTATATCAGACACAGTCTATAAGCATGATTTATGGAAATACAAACCTCCAGATGGATTTGATTCAAAATGAATAAAAGTAAAGTCACTTTTTGCATAAAGCAAGAATTGGGGGATATGATGCTAAAAATTAAAGAAAATAGGGAGATAATTTGTATATTTGTAGCAAGTGGTATTATTGGAGTCATTATTTTTCTTCTGTCTTATGACATACGTGTTTTGGATGTCACAAATGATAGCTGGTTAATGCAGGGAGGAGACATAACCCAACATTATCTTGGGTGGCGTTTTTATAGAAACTCACCATGGCAACTTAAATTTGGGCTGATAGAAGGAATATTATATCCACATAGGATAAGTATTATATATACGGATTCCATTCCCATATTTGCGGTTTTTTTCAAATTATTATCACCCATACTGCCTGAAAATTTCCAATATTTTGGTATCTGGGGATTGTTTAGTTTTTTTATGACAGGTGGGATAGCTTCGATTATTATTAAAAAGTTTACAAATAATAAATATGTATGTATTATAGGTTCTATCTTTTTTAGCTATTCACCATATATATTTCAGAGGATGTATGGTCACACGGCTTTAGCGGGGCAGTGGATTATATTATTAGCAATTGCTATCTGGGTAAATAGATCATATTTCAATTCACTTAAGAGGCAGTTAATTGCCTGGATAGTTGTATTGTGTACTGGAGAATTAGTGCATATATATTTTGTCCCCATGATAATCATTATTATGTGCGGTTTTTATTTGCATGAGTTTTTGGAAACGAAACAGATTAAGAATGCATTTATTGTAGGAATATCATCGGTAGTATCAGCGCTATTTCTGTTGTTTTTGTTTGGGGCTTTTGAGACGACAGGAGGAATGGTTGAAGAGGGTCTTGGAATATATAGTGCAAATTTGAATGCGCTATGGAACCCAATTAACAGGGAATACTCCCAAATTATGCCTCTGTGGACAGTAAGAGATGGACAGGGGGAAGGTTTTGGCTATTTAGGCTTTGGAATACTCTGCCTTGTTGTAATTTCACTCATTATCTGGTTAGGACTAAAGATTAGGAAGAAGCAATGGATTGATCATAATAAAATTAATTTTTCAGTTGCTTTAACTGCAGTAATGGCTGCGTTTTTAATTTTAGCGCTTAGCCCTTCGATAACCTTTAACGATAAAATCTTATTTACAATCCCATATCCACGGATTATATATTCGGCATTATCTATATTCAGGGCTTCAGGTAGATTTATTTGGCCGGTAGGTTATCTTATTATGTTTTTGGTGATAAGATATATATGCAAAATTAAAAGGGATACAATTATAATAGCCATTTTGTGTATTGCTGTTTTAGTACAGGTTAGTGATATAAGTGTCATGCCTAAAGGCAATTGGATTAAGACTACCGGAGAGTATAATTCATTGCTGATTTCAGACAAATGGGAGGATTTGACTAAAAAGTATAATCATATTGTATTTGTCTCTTATGAAGATATAAGGGAGGATTTGCCATTACTATATTCATTCGCATATTACGCAAGTGAAAATAATATGACTATTAATTATTTTTATACAGCCAGAGTCAATGAAAATCTTATACGGAAACATACAGAAGGATACTTAGAGGATATTCGAAATAACACAGTGGAGGATGATATTATTTTTGTTTTTTTTATTGAACCTATTGTGGACACTGGGGAATTAAATATGATGGAACTAGACGGAATTACAATTGGAGTAAAATAACTAAGGTGAAGTAAGAGAAACAAGAAATGGAATAAGAAAGGAATTAATATGTTGTTATCAGTAATTATTCCGTGTTATAATGAAAGCATGGTAATATTAAAAACACACAGTAAATTATTAGAAATACTTACAAGGGACAGCGAAGAAAAAGCTTATGACTACGAGCTGATTTTTGTTGACGATGGAAGCAAGGATGAAACATTAAATATGCTTAAAAGCGTGGCGAAGAAAGAACGGCAAACGAAATATATATCCTTTAGCCGTAATTTTGGAAAAGAAGCTGCTATGCTTGCAGGTCTTCAATATGCTTCTGGGGATCTGGTTATAATTATAGATGCTGATTTACAGCATCCGCCTGAATTAATTCCGAAGATGATTGAACTTAGTGGCAAAGGATATGATCAGGTCATAGCAAAGCGAAATAGAACTGGTGATTCAAAAAGAAAAACTTTATTTGCGAAATTATACTATAAGCTTGTAAACCGCATAGTTGATGTGAAAATTATTGATGGTATTGGTGACTTTCGTTTATTGAGCCGTAAAGCAGTAGATGCAATTCTTGCTTTACAGGAATACAACAGGTTTTCGAAAGGGATATTTTCATGGATAGGATTTAAAGAAACCGTGATTGAGTATGAAAATCAGCAAAGAGCTGCGGGAGAGAGTAAATGGTCGTTTAAGAATCTGTTATCATATGGAATAGATGGACTGCTTTCTTTCAATAATAAACCTTTGAGACTGTGTTTTTACTCAGGTGCCTTATCTATGTTTATTAGCTTGACTTATATTATAATTATGCTTATCCGAATCAGTCTTTATGGTATTTTAGTTCCAGGTTATTTTACTACGATTAGTGCGATATTATTTTTAGGTGGCCTTCAGCTAATCTCAACTGGGATTTTAGGAGAATATATCGGCAGGATATATTATGAGGTTAAAAAAAGACCTCACTACCTTGTCGATACAACAAATATAGATAAAAGTCAATCTGACTAATTTTAGTTTAGTAGTATCAAATAAATAAAAAATATGCCAACGAGGAAAATGCAAAGGAGCTAATGATAATGAAGCTAATAATCCAAATACCATGTTACAATGAAGAGGAGACATTGCCTGAAACTTATCAGGATTTACCTAAAAGTATAGCAGGAATTGATCAGATTGAGTATTTAATAATAGATGATGGCAGCACTGACAAAACAGTTGAGGTTGCAAGAAATCTTGGTATACATCATATTGTTTCTTTTAAACAAAATATGGGCTTAGCAAAAGGATTTATGGCGGGCCTTGATTCTTGCCTGTGTTTAGGTGCTGATATTATTGTAAATACAGATGCAGACAACCAATATTTTGGGGAAGATATTGAGAAATTAATACAACCGATTTTGAATAATAAAGCAGATATTGTGATTGGCGAACGTCCTATCGACGAAACTGAAGATTTTTCGTGGCAAAAGAAAAAATTCCAACGTTTGGGTAGCTGGGTAGTGAGGATTGCGTCGGGTACTAAGATACCTGACGCTCCCAGCGGGTTCAGGGCTTACTCCAGAGAGGCAGCATTACGGATGAATGTGACTAATGAATATACATACACGTTGGAAACTATTATTCAATCTGGTCATCGAAAAATTCCAATGGAATCTGTTCCTATTCGTACTAATAAAACCTTGAGACCTTCCAGGCTGTTCAGCAGTATGTGGAAGTATATGAAGCAATCAGCATCTGTTATTGTTAGATCTTTTATTATGTATAAGCCACTAAAGTTTTTTGGGACAGTGGGAACGATTTTTCTGTTATTAGGTGCTGCGATTGGCTTAAGATTTCTTTTTTATTTCTTAATTGGTGAAGGAAGTGGACGAATCCAATCCTTAATCTTAACAGCTATTTTGCTTTTAATGGGAGTTCAAATGATTTTCTTTGGTCTAATTGGAGACGTTATTGCTGCTAATAGAAAACTATTAGAAGACATACAATACAGGATTAGAAGGAAAGACAGTATGAATGAAAAAGTCGATAAGTAATGAAAGGGTATATTATGAAAGATATCGTAGTATCAATAACAGCAGCGAGTTATAGCGGAAACAAAGGTGCAGCAGCAATGCTACAAAGTTCAATTGAACAACTTCATGAACGATATGGAAGTCGTTTAAATATAAATCTAATGTCAGTTTACCCTGAGGAAGACAAACAACAAATTCCTCACGATTTTATAAAAGTTGTATCGTGTAAACCTAGCCAACTTCTTTTTATTGCATTTCCTTTAGCTATTTTGTACTGGATTTTCAAGTATGTAAAACCAGTTAGAAAGTTATTAGAGAAAAATAGAATTATTAAATCTTACTGTAATACAGATGTGGTTCTGGATGAAGCAGGAATCTCTTTTGTTGATAACAGAGGTATGATTATGAATATCTATGCATTTGTTAGCGGGGCTGTACCTATGCTTGTTGGAATTCCTGTTATAAAATATTCCCAAGCACTTGGAACGTTTAATAAACTTTCAAATCGTCTGTTAGCTAAAATGATATTACCTAAAATGAAACTAATCTGTGCCCGAGGACAGAAAACTTTTGACAGCCTCAAATCCATTGGAATTGAGGATAATGTAAAATTATGTGCAGATGGCGCATTTACAATGAAAGATAATGAAAAAGTGAATAGTTTTGTAGATCAGGCGTGTTCAAAAGATACATTTTTTAATCATGATATCATTGCTCTATCTATCAGTTCTGTTGTGGAAAAGAAATGTAATAAGCTAAATATTGACTATAAAAGAGTTATGATAGATTTCATTGATTACCTGAACAGTAAAAATTACGGTGTATTAATTATTGCTAATGCGGCAAGAATTGACAGTACGAAGCCAAGGAATAATGATTTAATGATATGTGATGAAGTCTATGCTAACGTTAAAAATAAGGATATGGTTCGTTGGTATCATAAAGAGATGACAGCCGAAGAAATCAGAGCCTATATTGGAAGGTGTCGAATACTTGTCGCATCAAGGTTTCACGCTATGGTAGGTGCTTTAGAGAAGAAAGTTCCGGTACTATTGATTGGATGGAGTCATAAATATCAAGAGGTTTTAGACATGTTTGATTTGAGCCAATATGCTATTGATTTTTCTGGGTTAAATCTTGATGTCTTGATAGAAGGGTTTGAAAAACTTGTAAAATGTGAAAATGAAACCATCACAAATATCAATAGAAACTATGATAAAGTTATAGAAAGCTCTAAACAGAATGTAAGGTACATTTCAGAAGAAATTGATATAATCATTAGTGAATCTAAAAAGAAAAATCTGTTGCTCGATTTCAATAATCCAGACAGATATATAGGGAAGTGCGTAGCTTGCAGGAAGGGATATTCTTCTGATGAATCTATCAGGAAAAACGCCTCTTCGGGAGGGGTGATTACAGGTTTATTATGTCATTTGCTCAAATCAAAGAAGATTGACGGTGCGTGGGTAACAAAAAGTGTAATCAAAGATGGAAAGCTTGATTATGAAACATATATTGCAACTACTCCAGAACAGATAAAGCAAGCATCAACTAGTATTTATATGGAAATGCCTCTTCTTAAGCATTTGGATATGGTAAGGAAATTTGATGGAAAAATTGCGCTTGTATTAACGCCTTGTAAAATGCGTGCATTAAATGAGGTTTTAAAAAAAGACGTAGAATTAAAAGAAAAAATAGTACTTAAACTGGGACTGTACTGTAGCGGAAACCATTATGAGAACGCAACCTTATTACCCTTGATAAAGAAAGGAATACCTTTGGAAAATGCCGAACGTATTTACTACAGAAGAGGCTATTGGCGAGGACAATCTACCATCTTATATAAAGACGGTAGAGAAAAGGAATTTTCTTATACAAAAACAATCTGTGCATATAAAAACGCCTATTTTTTTGAAAAAGAAAGTTGTATGTTATGTCAGGATCATTATGCAATGTCATCGGACATTAGTTTCGGCGATATTTGGCTAAAAGAAATGAAAAAATCCTCCATTAAACATACGAGTTGTATTATTCGGAATTTGAAAGCTCTAGATATGTACAATTCGTGTGTGGCAAGTGGCGAAATGGTTGATTCACATTTTAGCATTTCGGATTTGTTAAAAAGTCAAAAAAGAGCATTGGTTTTTAAGTATAATTGTGCAAAAGCTAAAGTGAAATATTATAAAAGCAAAGGTAAGAATATTAAATTAGATGAATCTAGCCGCTGCAAATGGAACCACAGACTGGCTTTCTATTTAGCTCGAAAAAACAATGCGTTTTCGGTAAAACAATACGACAAGCTAAAAAAGATACCTACAATAATCATATACTATTACATGTGTTTTATTAGGGTGTTACTTAGCTTTTAGAGGGGAACAAGATGGATAAAAAGCGACTGACAAAGATAATAAAAGCCATTTTTCTCATTTTAGCGGCTTTCTTTCTAATTCAATATTTAAAGAATAATTTTTCTGATATTCAAGAGATGAATATAAAAATAGATTGGTGGATTTTTTTTCTGTCCATGCTGTTATATTTTATTTACAAGATTACACTTGCCTCTCTTTGGCATTATATTACGAAGCTGAATAATTGTGCGATAAAGTATTCAAATGCAATAACCGGATATTTATATTCAATATTAGGGAAATATATTCCTGGAAAAGTATTTATGCTGGCAGCTAGGATACCTTCTTATCAAGAAGAAGGTGTACCTCCGAGAAAGGTTACAATTTGCTTTTTTATAGAAAACGTATGCACATTGCTTGGAGCGGCATTCTTGTTTATCTTATCGCTACTTTTTTTTCCTAATGAGTGGCTAAATGACTATAAGTATATTACCATAGTATTAATGATTTTATTTTTTATTTGTATAAACCCCAAAATCATCAATTTCTTTCTCAGGCGATTAGGAAGGCTTATGAAGAAAGATGATTTGGAAGTTCCGATGTCTTATCTAGAAATGTTGAAGGTTGTTGTACTGTTTATTGGCAACTGGATGATTGTGGGTGTAGGTTTTTTTATTCTAGTTCGTTCGATTTATCCAGAAGTACTGATGAATCAGCTATTGTTTACAGGAGGCATATATGGGTTGTCCGCCATAATAGGAATATTGGCTTTTTTTGCACCATCAGGACTTGGGGTCAGAGAAGGTATAATTGTAGCAGGTCTGTCACTAATTATGCCAACTGAATATGCAGTGATTATTTCAGTTATCTCTAGACTCTGGGCTACAATTGCTGAACTAATTTTAATATTAATTGCCTTTTTACAAACAAGAATCAAAAAGCGTATATGCGCCACTTACGATTGATGACCCTTATAGTCATTTTATGGAATTTTCTATTCAGTTATATTTTAGCTTTTATTAAAGGGCAGGATCCGTTGGGTCATACCAGCCATAGCCATTTCTGTATGCAGGCTGAGATGCTGCTGGTTTATCAAAGGGACCTGGATTGCTACTATCGTAAATAATAATAGTGGTTCCATTATTAGCATTTTCATAAATCCATTTAGCGTCTGCTACGGTCATCCTTACACATCCTGCTGAAGCCTGGACGCCTAATTGTCTATAGTAGTCTGCCTTAAGTGAATACTTATTGCCCATTGTACTATAGGGTACTGAATGGAATAAATATCCACCATAAATCTGCGTTACATACTGTCCATAGCTTGGACCCAGCAATGTCCACCACACACCTAACTTTCTACTGCTATATGTACCAAGAGGTGTTTTATTATTACGTCCTGTAGAAGTTATAAAAGAGACAACAGGAATTATGTAACTTCCATTTGTATCTCGGGTATAGACAGTGATACAATTCATTTGTCGATTCACCTTAATCTGATAAGAGGACTGTGCACCTATGACAGATCTTATGTCCTGAATAAGGACACCTTGGTTATTAAAGTAGTACTTATAACCATCTACATAGTTCCAACCGGTGGCTCTTTTATTACCATTTGAGGGGTTAAGATAATATCGGTTACCATCGATTCTGGACCAACCACTCAGAGCTCGACCGTTTTTATAGTAACACCAGCCATTGCCAAGCTGTCGCCAGCCATTGTATGAAAAGCTAATATTGTACTTTTTACACACATTTGCAAATTCCCCACTGGCTATCAACTCATAAAAGATCTCTGATTTGCTTTTACCTGTTGCTAACTGATTTGAATATGCACTTAAACCGGTTGAATCAGCACCTCTTTGAAGTACGGTTTGGTAAAGTGTCTTAATAAACTGTTCATTAGTTGAATATTTTGAGCTTCCTTCAGGTGAAAATATAACTGCATAGAGGAAAGAATCAATTGGCAGTGTTCCGCTATTTAATTGCTTAGCCCATTGATTTAATTCATTACCACCTGGAGTTCGACCAAGACAGTTCTTGTAAGTATTTAATATAAAGAAGGTAATATCTTTATTTTGATCTCTAGCTTCAGTTGTTGATATTGAACCAAGGCTGATACCACAGGATGAGCATATTTTTTGGAATTCTGCCGTTGTGCAAAAAGCCTTTAAAACGTACGTTCTGGAAACACCAGTTTTCAGCATATTGAGCCAAGAACTCTTACCGGCTGCATCAGGTGACCTGTTAAGTAAAGCCTTGTATAAAGAAGTGATAAATGCTTCATCAGTCGTATTCTTCTTTTTATATTCATTATTGTTAAAGAAAGAGAAAGCGATACCTGCACCTGTTGTTGATTTAGAAGCTAGTTTTTTTGCCCAATTATTCATACCGTCTTCATCATAAGGTCTGCCTAGAACAGAATGATATAGTCTTCCAACATAAAGAGTTGCATTAATATTCGTATCTCTTGGTTCTGTTAATGTAAGGCTTCCTCTAGTAATAGCATAAGTATCACATAATTTTGTGAATTCAGATGAGGCTATAAATTGAGACAGAACGTATCTTCTGCTGCAGCCGGCTTCTAATAGAGCTAACCAATTGGAGTAACCTTGGCTATCTGGTGATCTATTCAGTAATGTCTTATAAAGTATATTTATGTAATTTCCTTTGCTTAGTTTTTTATTTATAAATTCTGGACTAAAAATAAATCCAGCGACAACTTCCGCACCAGTTTTTGTACGGCTTATCAATTGGTCTCCCCATTGTGACAGTCCAATCGGATCAGGATTTCTTGATAGGGCATTTTCATATAATCTTGTTACAAAAGTATAAGCGGGATGTAGTGCTAGGGTTTTTACTGTAAGAGCTTGGTTAACTTCAGTCTCATCTTCAATTGAGTTCTCTTTTTCAAGATGGCTGATTGTCTCTTCAATACTTTCGTTAGTATCTGAAATGCTTTCCTTTGTATCTCCAGTTCTTTCTTCAGTATTTTCAATGTCACTATTACTATCATCATCTGTAGCCGCTGTGTCATTTTCATAGATTGCCTCTGTAGCCAGTACAGATACTTCAGAGGCAAAGACAGTAGCTACATTACTAAATAGAAGTGTAAAAGTCAAGAGAAAAACGAAGGCATTTTTATTTTTCATAAGGGCTCCCCTCTCCAGAAATCTAATGTTTCTGATATGGTTTGCGCAATAGGAATCTCGGCATTCCATGATGTGACAGCTCTAAGTTTTGTGATATCTGCCTGAATGACAGGAATATCTATAGGGCGTAGTTTGTCAGGATTAATTGTAACCTTGATTTCTTTAGTAGACATAGATAGAATCAAATCTAATATTTCTTGAATCTCGTAAACCTTTCCGCTACCCACATTGTATAATTCTCCAGACTTGCCCTTTTCCATAAGTAGGCAGTAGGCATTAACCACATCTCTTACATCTGTAAAATCTCTCTTAGCATGTAAGTTTCCGACACTTAGAACAGGAGGCTTAAGATTCTGTTCTATTTCTGCGACCTGCATGCAAAAATCAGAAACAACAAATTGTGGAGACTGATTGGGTCCAATATGATTAAAGGCTCGCACCATAATAATATCAAGGTTATATGCAGTAGCATAGATTTGACCGATCATATTTTGGCAGACCTTTGTAGCAGCATAGATGTTACCAGGTCGCGGAAGGACTTCTTCGTGAATAGGGGTTTCATCCTTTCGGATACGCCCATACTCTTCACCTGACCCAATGAGAAGTGTCCGAGGGCTGTAATCAAGCTGTCTAATAGCATTTAGCAGGTTAATTGTGCCGTTAATATTGACCTCAACTGTTAAGTTGGGATTTTGCCACGAAAGAGCCACGGAGCTTTGAGCTGCTAAATGAAAAATATACTCAGGCTCTATTTCTTTCAATAAATTCAGAATATCCGTTTCATTTAGGATATCTAAATCATAAATATTAATGCCTTCATAGGGGATCGACTCATGGGGCATTTTTGTAACAAAAATGCCCCAATCATAATGTTCTAGTAAATGTTTAAATAAATAATTGCCTACAAATCCTGCTCCGCCAATAATTAATGCTTTCATAGTCATCGTTCCTTTAAATTTTTGAAATTTTAATTTCCTTTTCTACTAATGATAAATCATTAGTCACCATTCTCTCAACTAATTGTGCAAATGAAATTTCTCTTTCCCACCCCAGCTGTTTTTCTGCTTTCTCAGGATTTCCAATTAAAATGTCAACCTCAGCTGGGCGGAAAAATACAGGATTTACTTTAACAAGGGTTTTCCCTGTTGCTTTATCCTTGCCTATTTCATCAACACCAGTGCCTGACCATTCAAGGCTAATATTTACATGATTAAATGCAATTTCTACAAATTCACGAACGGTACGGGTTTCATTTGTTGCAATAACATAATCATCAGGTACGTCTTGTTGAAGCATGAGCCACATAGCTTTTACATAGTCCTTTGAATGACCCCAATCGCGTTTTGAATCCATATTACCCAGCTCTAAATGCTCCTGAATGCCTAATTTAATGCGGGCTACGGCATCAGTAATCTTACGTGTAACAAATTCTTTGCCGCGGCGCTCGCTTTCATGATTAAATAAAATACCGCTACATGCATACATATTATAGCTTTCACGATAGTTCTTAGTAATCCAGTGACCATAGAGCTTTGCTACCCCGTAAGGGCTTCTGGGGTAAAAAGGAGTGGATTCTGATTGCGGAATGGCTTGCACCAGTCCAAACATTTCTGATGTTGAAGCCTGATAAAATCTTGCCTCAGGTTTTATTGTCCTTATTGCCTCCAGAAGATTGGTCACACCTAAAGCGTCAATTTCGGCAGTTGCTATTGGCTGCTCCCAACTTGTGCCTACAAAGGACTGCGCAGCGAGATTATAAACTTCATCGGCTCGGGAAATCCTCATAGCATTAGTTAGTGATATAACATCTGTCATGTCTGCATAAATAAATTTGATTTTACTCATTAGGTGTGCAACATTGCCATAATCAACGACGCTTTTTCTCCTCATAATACCATAAACAGTGTAATTGTTTTCCAATAATAATTCTGCTAAATAAGAACCGTCTTGTCCGGTAATGCCTGTAATTAATGCTGATTTCATAAACTAAACCTTTCTTAATTTAATATTTTTATAAGTATTCATCCATGTTATTGTTTCTTAAGCTTTCAAGTATCTTCTTTATATCTCCTGATTTGTTTTTATTGCAGATAAGGGTTGCATCAGTAGTATCAACAATTATCGTGTCCTCTATACCAATAGCAGCAATTAGTTTATCTGAGGCTTCTATAATACAATTATTTGTATCAATTGCTATCGTATTGCCAGATATCGTATTCTTGCTCAAGTCAGCGTCTCTAAGGCGCTCAATTGCTAACCATGATCCAACGTCATCCCATCCAAAACTTCCAGTAATAAGATAAATGTTTTCGGCCTTTTCCATAATTCCATAATCAACAGATTCAGAAACAAACCCTGGGAACACCTTACTTAATACATCGTTTTCTCTTTTGGAACCAATAGATTCTTTAATGACCATAAGACCTCTGTAAGTATCTGGTAAATATCTAGATATATTATTAAGGATAGAAGATGCTTTCCAAATAAACATACCACTGTTCCAAAAATAACATCCGGATTCTAAATATTGTTTTGCTGTCTTATAATCTGGTTTTTCTGTAAATTGTTCAACACGAAACGCTTCTTTTTCCTTTTTACGAGGATTCATTCTAATATATCCATAGCCTGTTTCAGGATAATTAGGCACAATTCCAATAGTTACAAGGTTGGTATTCTTCTGTGCGACCAAACAAGCATCAGATAGCGCCTGAGTGAATATTTCATTGGATTTAATCAGGTGATCCGATGGTAATACTATCATTAATGCGTCTTCATATTTTGAAGTAACATGTATTGCTCCAAGACCAATACAAGGAGCAGTATTTCTACCTACTGGTTCACATAAAATGTTTTGCTGAGGAATATTTGGAAGCTGTTCATGCACAAGCTCTTTATAATCGTTATTCGTTACTATATAAATATCTTCCATATCAACGAGAGGAAGAATACGTTCAACAGTAAGCTGTATCATCGTTTTTCCATCATTGGTAAGGGAAAGAAACTGCTTTGGGAATGACTTTCGGCTTTTTGGCCAAAATCGTTCACCACGTCCTCCTGCCATAATTAAAGCGGTTTTCTTCATTAATATCACCTCCTATTTTTATATAAATTATTGTACTATAAAAGAATACACTAATTCGACAGAAAATACAAGCTAAGAAGCTAATGTTATTATGGAAAACACAAGATGACAAGCATGAAAAAATTTTAGGAATTGAGCATCCCATATAAGATAAACAAAAAATATTATATTTGTAAATGCTTCTAGTACATATGTAAAACATACTATAGAAGGTATATTGACAAAGAGACAATATCCTAGTTATAATAAGATCAGTGTGATCAGCGAAAGCGGCTGTCTACCTAAGAAATATGCGCTGAAAGGGAAAGGTGCTATGAAAAAGAGAATTCTATTAATCATACTTACAGTGATGATGGTTATGAAACCATTAACTATAAGTGCATCAAGTCAAGAAGTGACTGATACCAAAGAGGCGGAAGAAACCTTATTGGGAGA
>Ga0153924_1000021_pt1 | contig 148640 bp, 133 predicted proteins | sample TSNJ008MetaG_FD_104709 | JGI IMG/M metagenome (GOLD analysis project Ga0153924, IMG submission 104709) | Attine ant fungus gardens microbial communities from New Jersey, USA - TSNJ008 MetaG | ecosystem: Host-associated > Fungi > Mycelium > Unclassified | place: USA: New Jersey, Wharton State... | reverse complement strand
CGAGAAGGTGAGCGAACAGTATTTATATAGGACGTGTTTAGAGGTGCAACATGAGTTTGTTTCATAAAAGATGCCAATGTGATATTGTTATCCAAATGATAGAAGGGCCATTGCACGGAGATTGCGTTGGGAATTTATACAAAATGGACGAACTGGAAAAACAAGGTATCTTAGAGCTATATGCGGGAGATACTCCAATTGAGGATGTAAAAAGGCACTTAAAGATAGAAGACAGATACACAATAACCCATTATTATAAATGCCAAAAGTGCGGGAAGACCTTTTTTATTGGATTTTGTTGTAGAGGAAGTTATATTTTCAAGGTTAGGGAAGACAGCATAGACAATGTTGATTTTAATGATATTTTTGACGGTAAAGATAAATTAGGAACTTATTTTAACAGGTGAAACAACAAATACAGGTTCGCAGTATAAGCATACTTTTCATTCACCATCGCTATAAGTCGGCCAATCCAACATATCTAAAATGACCTATTAAGCCAAGATAGGTTGACAAACTGAGAGGCCGAAAAACGGCTTGAAAGCAAGGGCTGTCATCCATAGGAACACAATGTGAACCCAGGGCAAACCGGATGCGGACAACAGACAACGCACAGGATTTTTCCTGTGTGTTGCCTGTTTCTTCAGAAAGCTTATTCAGTGTGCAACTACCGTTGCTGCTGATGATACACTCCGTGTAATAGTCGAATAAACGCTGCTGCCCATTGCCTTGCAGTACTCTTTTGATAGCAAAGTATATTAAACAACAGGTTGTGAGAAGTGGCAATATTGTTACAGCGAATGGTACGGCGGCTTTAGAATTTTCTAGAGAAGTAATGTTTGCTTTGGAAATTGCAAGTGAACATGAGCTTTTTGGAATTTATATTTTTCATAAGCTTGGATTCTACAACGCGGAAATGCCTGAGTTTTGAGACTTTATTTTGAACACATTTAAAGCGATCATCCGCAGTAAAATGATTGGATATGAACGATTATCGGTAAGCAGTTAAGGTAGTAAACTTATATCATATTCGCTGCTAAATGTTGGGGGGATGGTAAATATGGATAAAAATGGATCTGTTAAAATGAAGTTATATCTTCTCTTTATGTTGCTCTTAACGATATTGTGTGGTTGTACGCCAAAAACTGGCGAACCGGATAGATTAGGTTCATGGGGGCAAATAAACCAAAGCGTTACAAGAGGAACGGATTGGCAACAAATTGTGACTGACAGCCCATTTCAACTTGGCGAAAAATCAGTAAAAGGAAGTTGGAATGCCCCTGATGGAATGCAGGATTACTATGAAATTGAATTTGGCACATATCCCAGCATTGACGGTTCTACCGTTGCTGTTCCGATGGCAGTTGAATTTGCGAGGCAGCATTTGAATTTTTCAGACGAAGACGCGAACGATTTTGCGGCATTTTCCACAACTCATGGCGCCTATGAAAATCTTGTATTAAAAAGAGCCAATACATCGGGAACAATCAGATCGGAAGATATTTTTTTAGATGAAAATCATCCGGTGGATTTGATTATAGCAACTGAACCCTCTGCTGATGAATTGGATATGGCGGCACAAAACAATATTACACTGATTAAAAAGCCTGTTTGTTATGATGCGTTTGTTTTTATTACTCACAAAGATAATCCCGTTGATAGCATTACAGTGGAACAGATTCAGGACATATACTCCGGAAAAATTACAAATTGGAAGGATGTGGGCGGTGAAGATATGCTTATTACCGCTTACCAGAGAGAGGAAAACTCCGGCAGCCAGACCGCAATGTTAAACTTAGTAATGAAAGATACCCCCATGCTTCCGCCGGAAATGGTCAAAGTAGTTTGGGCAATGGGTTCGCTTGTGGATGCTGTCGCGGAATATAAAAATAACAGCGCGAGTATAGGTTACACGTATCAATATTATATTGATACCTTATACAAAAATGAAGATATAAAGGTTTTAGAAATTGACGGGATATCCTCAGATGAAAACAATCTCAGAACAAGTTTGTATCCTTTCACCACCTGCTATTATGGCATTGTCAGGAGTGATGACGAAAATTCCGTTGGCGTTAAATTTTTAAATTGGATGTTGTCCCAAGAAGGCCAGCAATGTATCAAACAAGCCGGATACATTCCTTATATAGAGTATTGAGCAGGTAAAAAATGAATAGTTATGTTCAGTAGATATGATATAAGACTTCAAAGCTTAGCTTCTTCTCGTTTTCAATGGGGTATAACTATCTCCCGCCTATGCCGGCTTCGTTTGCTTGAGCCTCCATCGTAATATCAGCCTTTTGCTGGGCCGTTTTAATGATGTCACTGAGATTGTCAGGGATAAGATGCACTATCAGTTCCCCCACTTAACATGATTGTACAAGACTATGTCATGTTGATAATGGCGCAATAGTTCGATTACCAATGAACGGATAGTTCTACGCATTAACCTAAACCTGAATGGCGATCCCTCCAATTCCAATTTTTTTGGATCGGAGGGATTTTATTATTTTATTATGCGCTGGTCGGAGACTTGTTTTTCCCAGTGCGGTTCACATTCAGCTGCGTCTGTAATCTGGAAAACACCGTACCCTAATATGGGCATTTTCACACCGTTATTCAGTGTTGCTGTTTTCATCATCATGACTCCTTTTCCTCTGTAAAGTTTTATCTAAAACCCCAATTCCTCCAACCAGGCGATTACGGCGGGTTCCGCCTCATGCACAGAGTTTCTGTATACTGAGTAGCCGTTTCGCTCTACGGTGGCACCGGGCTGCAGGCTCGCAATGGTGCTGATGGTATTTGAAAATCCGCTGCCACCATGCGTATTGAAAGGGATGATGGTTTTGCCGGAAAGATCATATTCCTCCAGGAAGGTGTAAAGGATCATGGGCATATCGCCCCACCAGTTGGGATAGCCGAGGAAAATGGTATCGTATTGCTCAATGCTCTCTACCTCGGCGTTGAGCTTGGGCCGAGCACCCTGCTCTTGTTCATCTGCCGCCAAATCGACAAGGGTGCTGTGATCGGTGGGATAGGGGATCTCCGGCTGAATGCGGAATATATCGGCGCCTGTGTGCTCCTGAATCATGTAGGCGACATACTGGGTGTTGCCCAGAACTTCACCATTGATTACAACGGCACTGTTTTCCTCTTCTTGTGTCATGTTGCCCGGATCGGTGGTTTCCGGCATGGAGAAGTAGACGACAAGCGTTTTGTTTTGAGCCGCAGGCGTTTCGGGCCCTTGGGACTGCTCCGGCGTTTTTGTTGCTTCAGTCTGGCCGCTTAAGTAGTTCATCAGCACTGTGGCAACTTCGGCGCGGGAGGCTCCTGATGAGGGGTCAAATATATTGCCCGACTTGCCGTTCATGACACCGTTTGCATTTGCCCAGGACACTCCCTCCACAGCCCATGAGGAAATCTGGGCGGAATCGGTAAAACTCAAAGTCTGGGCAGAGCCAGCAGTGCCGTTTTTATACTGCTCGTATCGGTACATCAGGGTGGCAATCTGCTCGCGGGTAACAGGGTCATTTGAGCCAAAAGTCCGGACATTGTATCCAGCAACTATCTCATTCTGGACTGCCCAGCACACGGCTTCAGTGTACCAGGTACCTGCCGGCACGTCATCAAAGGTAAGTGTTCTTTGAACCGATGGACTGCCGTCCAGGCGCCACAGCACGGTTGCCAGCATAGCCCGGCTCATAACAGTCTCGGGTGCAAACGCTGTTTCGGAAACGCCGCTCATCAGATTATTTTCCCGGACATAGGCAACAGCTTCGGCATACCACGCGCTCGGGCTGACATCAGTAAACGGGGTATCATTTTCAGCGGAAAATACCGCAGGCATTGCGGAAAGTGTCAGCGCAAGCGTCAGCAGCGCAGACAGCAGCTTTCGTATTTTTGTCATCTTTCAATCCTCTTTCCTGTTTTTGAGATAGAATCAGACCTGCAAACCGGCCTGATAAGCCTCGTCCATGGCTTCTGTATCCTTCACCTCGCCCGGCAGATACACCCCGGTCCCGTAGATCCGCCCCTTCTCATTGGCGCCGTCCAGACAGTCGAGGAAGGCTGTAAATCCGTCAAAGGTACGGTCAAATTGAGCCTTGCTCTTTGTAGCCGCTGTTGCGATGAAGTAAAAGTCTTTGTCTGTGATCTCCAGATACCGTGGGAGCGTGCGGTCAATCATAACTTTCATCTGACCGTTCATGGTGTAATAGTAGATGGGCGTTGCCAGCACGACAACATCGGCCTGAACTATCTTGTCGAGAATTTCCTTCATATCGTCCTGCTGAAAACAAGCTTTGGTACTGCGGCAGGCATAGCAAGCGATACAGAAGCCAATTTTCTTGTCATGGAGTTGGATTTTTTCTGCTATATGCCCGGCCTCCTCCGCGCCCTTGATGAATTGGTCACAGAGAGTATCAGAATTGCCACCCTTGCGGGGGCTGCTTGATAAAACTAAAATTTTCTTTTTCATATTCGCTCCTGTCTATCGGATGAAGTTTGTGAAAGGCTTCATTTCCTGTTCCGGGATTTCCACGCCCGCATTTCTGCCTGCTTCCTGACAACGGAGCAGATAGGCCATGTTTTTGCCCGGCTCTTTCATTGTGAACAAGCCCTCGGTATCCTGCTGTACATCCTCCGGTCTCACGCCGTGAACCATGTTCCAGTAGCGGGTTGATACAATGGGCATTTCTATGATTCTTCCTTCCCAATTGGACACTCAAACCAGAAGGTGGTCAGCCCATCCTCGCAATCCACGCCATAGGGCATATCATGTGCGTTCAGGAAGGTGCTGACAATGGAAAGGCCGATGCCGGTGCCTTTTTTTCGTCCGCCCTGATGCTGGCTGCGCTGATACCGTTCCCAGATGAGCTGGCGCTCCTCCTCGGGAATGGGTTCGCCGGGGTTGATGACGGATACCCTGACTTTTTTATCGGCAATTTCTTTTATCGTGACAGAAATTGTATCGCCATCCGCAGTATGATTGATGGCGTTGTACAGCATGTTGCGCAGAGCCTGGCTGATTTTTAGCGCATCCACATGAACCGGTATGTCGGTATGAGTGCTTTTGATGCCGATGGCTATTTGATATTCAGAGGCATTCTTTTCGCAGTGCATGACCTCCGATTCTATAATGTCATAAAGGTTGTAGCAATCCTTTTTTAGCTGGACATACCCCGCCTGGAGTTGGGAGTAGTCCATGATGTCGCTGACCATTTCACTCATTCGCCGCGCTTCGCTAATAATCAGATTCAAATCTCCTTCGCGCTTTGCATCGTTCTTCCAGTTGATATCCCGGACCATTTCGGCATACCCGGATATCAGAGAGAGGGGCGCGCGCAGCTCATGGGACACATTGGCAATCACTTCCTTGCGCAGAACATCCACACGCTGGAGCGCCACGCCCAGTTCTTCTACAGAATGCGAGAGCTGCCCCAACTCATCGTTTAGTTTTATTCCGGGCGTTGCGGTCAAATCGCCCTGTGCCATGCTGTCCACGGCTTCCTTAATCACGCGGATAGGCCTGGTAAAGTACCGGGACAGCAAGGCGGCCAGTGCGGCAGATATCAATGTCAGGATCAGGCTGAGCACTACAAGCTGTCGGCGGTTGATTTCGAGCATCGTGTTCATTTCATCCAGGGAATAATACAAGATGACAGAGGAAGGCTTGCCGTCATAAAAAACAGGGATGCCGATTTCGATGGCAAACATCCTCCCATCGTATTCAATCACCTTTTTGTACTGCTGCCCTCCAAGCACCTGCTGGTATTCCTCGCTCTCTTTGACGATATGCCAAACCGTGCTCTCTGTGCTAGATACCTGGTAGCCGTTGCTGTAAAGAGCAATCAGTTCTCCATCGCCATCGATCAGCATCATCTTGCCACTGGTGGCTTTGCTCAGTTGTGGTACCAATGCATCGTTATGCGCAAGGTCTTCCGTCCTCAAATCCTCCATGACAGGATCCAGCCTGCTCTGCGCCTGGGAGATGGTCGAGTCAATGTAATTTTGCTCAAACAAGTATATCTGGGCGAACCACATAAACGCCACGCTGAACAGCGTAAGCGCCATCATGATCAGCCAGAGCCGTACGACCATTTTGTATCGGAGCTTGGGTTTCCCATTATTCGTTATATTCAAATTTATAACCCACCCCCCATACGGTTTGGATCAGCTTTCGATAATGACCCAACCTCTCCCGAAGCGATTTTACATGCGTGTCAACGGTACGGGCATCGCCTAAATACTCATAGCCCCATACCTTTTCAAGCAGGCGCTCCCGAGAAAGCACAATATGCTCATTTTGCGCAAGGGTTAGCAGCAGGTCAAACTCCTTCGGCGTAATCGTCAATGCGGAATCTCCCAGTGTTACGGTACGGGCATCGGGCGATATGCACAGCTCCCCAAACCGATAGTTTGCGTCCTGCTTGGCGCCGGTACGCTTTAGCACAGCCGCAACCCTGGCCATCAGCTCTTTGGGACTAAAAGGCTTTTGCACATAGTCATCCGCACCGAGCTTGAAGCCGAGCAGCCTGTCATATTCTTCTCCGCGAGCCGTCAACATGATAACAGGGACTTCACTTGTTTTCCGTATTTCCGCCAGCGTTTCAAAGCCGTTGGGTCCCGGCATCATTACATCTAAAACAACAATGTCGAAGGGTGTGCTTTCGATCTTCCGGATCGCATCCTCGCCGCATTCCGCTTCTTCACACTGAAAACCATCCAGTTCCGCATAGGTAAGCACCAACTTGCGAAGGTGTATATCGTCATCCGTTATGAGTACTTTTTTCACTTGATTCCCTCCTCCTGCAAGCGTGCATTGTTTGAAATCAGCATAAGCCGTATAACTATCATTAAAAACGAGGAATCTTTTTGTGTCAAGCATTTAAAGACGTCTTCAGGCGGAAATGCCGGGTCCCGGGATATGCCTTTATATGATAAGGTCCACGATTAAGCCGGACAGGAAAGCAAATACCATGCAGAACAGAATGTAGAGTATAAAACGCTTCATACCAAGTACAATCTTCATAGCTCCCAAATTGGTGATCTTTGTCGCCGGGCCGGTAATCATAAAGGCTGTAGCCGAGCCCATGCTCATGCCACTAACCAGCCAGCCCTGAAGCAGCGGAATGGTTCCTCCTCCGCAGGCATAAAGCGGCACGCCAATGGTGGCTGCCATAAGAATGCCGAATGCTTTGTTATTGCCAAAAATGCTGACCATCAGATCCTGCGGAACATACCGCTGGAAAACAGCCGAGAGAATAATGCCAATCAGAAAATATGGTCCTGTGGCCTTGACATTTCGCCAGATATTTTTGAGCAGCCGCAGTAAAGGGTTGGGGTCGGTATCCCGATTGGCAGGCTCGCCAAATCCGGAAAAGTTGAAGAAACTCTTGCCTTTATTGGTGTAGAAGAAACGGATGCAGAGGCCCGCAACGGCCCCACAGATAAAACAGGAGACAATGCGGACAACAAGCGCCGTTTTGCCCAGTGCCGCGCTGTAGATGATGAGCTGGGGGTTTAGCAGGATAGAGCTCATCATAAACGCGGCCAGCCAATCATCCTTCATCCCCTTTTCCGAGAATGAGGCGGCTATGGGGATTGTGCCATACATGCATAGGGGGGAGGCGATTCCGATCGCACTTGCCGGAATCACCCCGAAGATCCCCATTTTTTTGCGTTGCAAGGCGCCGAATAGCTGGTGTATTTTCTGCTTCCCGAATACCGAAATAACAGAACCCAGAACGATGCCCACCACCCAGTACCCAAAAATCTGCTCAAACTGGACGGTGAAGTAGTACCAGAGATAGATAAACTCCCGCCGCAATATATCAATCATCGCCATTTACCCGCGCCAATATAGATTTTTATAGCTGTCATTCTTAGTCATTCGTATCCGCAGGTGGCTCAAATGACTCGAACTCCGGCTCCGAGTCTGCAGGACTGAAGTCAAAGGCAGGAATTCCTGTTTCCAAAGTGGCGATCTGCCGCATTTCTTCTTGCGTTAATTCAAAATCAAATATTGAGATATTTTCCAGAATGTGATCGGGATTCCTTGAGCCGGGTATCGCAATGCCGCCTGACTGAAGATGCCATCTCAAAATGACCTGTGCTGCGCTTTTGTTGTGTGCTTCGGCAATTTCAAGAATTGTTTCATGTTCAAACAGGCTCACTTGTCTGTCGCTGCGGCCGCCAAGCGGGAACCAATCCATCATAACGGTGCCGTAAGGTCTTATATGCGCCTGCAGTTTCCCCTGCTGAAAAAATGGATTTCTTTCGTTTTGCAAAACAGCCGGTGTAATAGTTGCTATGCTGTGTTCAGTTGCCCAGGCAATGGCATCCGCGGCCCATGTGGACGCGGACTGCACATCTGAAAAAGCAGGTACGGCAGTCGCGGTTTTACTGCCGTCATAATGCCAAAGGATGGTAATGAGTTGTTCCCTTGCCCGGTTCAATTCGGTGTTCGGTGAAAATGCAGTATCGGATGTACCCACCATCAGTTCGTTTTCATAGCAATAGGCCACCGCCTGGGCATACCACACATCCGCCGGCACATCGGTGAATACGGAATCTGGCGCGGCCGCAAATGCACCTGTGCTCAGCGCGAGAGCGACTACAAGCACCAGTGCGAGAATGCTTTTTGCTTTTTTCATGTTTGTACATCCTCTCAAAAATTTAATTGTCAATGCTCACTATCTCATAGGTCTGACTGCCAAGACCGATTGCCTCGCCATGCTCCAGAACATGAACGGCATTTCTGCTCTCGATACGCGCAACCAAAGACTGACCGTCTTCGGCGGCATAGACCAGGTCAACACAGGCCCGATCCAATGCTACAGGGTCATAGGAGGCCAGAATACCGATGTCGTGCATATCAGGTTCGGAGGGGTTGCCGTTACAGTCGCAGTCCACAGACAGGCGGTTCATGACGTTGATGTAAAGGATATTACCGTCAAGACTGTCGACAACGGATTTTCCCGCTTCGGCCATTGACTCCAAAAACGCATCCTGATCGCCGCCCTAGGGACTGGTCATGCTGTTTCCGCCTGTGTGAATCCAGCTCTTGCCGGCGGCGGAGGCAATTCCGATAGAGATGTTCTTGATTGCGCCGCCAAAGCCTCCCATGGCGTGTCCCTTGAAATGGGAAAGAACGAGGAAGGAATCGTAATTTGCAAAGTTCGCTCCCACGAAGTTCTCAGTTAGCTGGGTGCCACCCACTACCGGTAAACTGATATAGCCATCAGCATCCATGATATCCACATCAGCTATTGCGGTAAAGCCATGGTCAATTGCTAATTGCCGGTGCATGGCGGTTGATGCGCGAGAACCGCCGTATGCTGTATTGCATTCAACAATGGTTCCATCGATGAACTGCACAAGGTCCCTAATAAAGTCGGGGCGGAGATAATTGCTGTTTTCCGATTCGCCGGTGTGAACCTTGACGGCCACATTACCGGGAAGCTCGCGGTCTAACGCTTCATAAACCGCCATTAGGCCCTCGGGGCTGATATCTGTGGTCATATAGACGGTGGAGGCAACTCCTTCCACTGGCGGAGAATGTTCGGGGGAGTGTCCCACCTCCCCGTCAGATAAGTATCGATAAAGAATCGTTGCTACCTCTGCCCGCGTTGCATTGCCCGCAGGATCGAAAATATTTCCGGGCTTACCACCGACAATTTCTTGATCAACTGCCCAGGAGACGCTTTGCCTCGCCCAATCTGAGATGTTGCTGGAGTCTGCAAAGGTTTCTGCGGCTGTCGAAGCATCCGGGGTTTCAGCATGCCGCCAAAGGATGGTTGTAATTTGTTCGCGTGTGATGGGGTCATTTGTACCGAATATGCCATTGCCATAGCCGCTTACAATTCCGTTTTCTTCTGCCCATGTGATTGCATCTGTGTACCACATCCCGGCTTCAACATCCGTAAAGCTATTATCGGATACTGTTGGACTGCCTGCAAGACGATACAAAACAGTCGCAAGCATGGCACGAGTCATTGACTCATTGGGAGAAAAGCCTGTGTCAGAGGTTCCGTTCATAATGTCGTTCTCTGAACAATAGGCAATTGCCTCTGCATACCATGCACCTGAAGCAACATCGCTGAATCTGGCTTCTGCTGCAAGCAAGGTAATAGTTACTGCCTGGGTTTCGGTGTCGTCAGTAGCCAGCGTATTTTGCGGCATAGCCGCAAATGCACGGATGCCCAGGGCAATTGCGATTACCAAAGCTGTAACAGCCATACTTCTTCTGCTTTTCATCTTTCGAGGCCCCCTTTAATTAATTTTTCAATCATCCATGCTCATTTCGGGCTGATGTCTGTGGTCATGAAGACGGTTGAAGCTTCGCCTGAGCCGGATCCGCAAGGTTCCTCATCTCCCGGATCTGTTTCCTGCGAGTCATTAGGGGTTGTCGATGGAAGCAATGTCGATGGTTCTGGGGATCTGTTGCGCTTTGATTTGCTTCTCCGCTACATCCTGCCGGCATAAACAAAGTTAAAGCCAGGATGAGGAAGAATGAAAGGTATCGCTTCATATAGCTCCTCCATTTCTCTCAGATATCATTTAGATGCATATAGAGCATACAAATAAGTTGTGAGAGAAGTGTGAGAAAAGATTGAGAAATTCGGCAAATTTTCATCTGATGGACTAAGGAATCATGATGGATCAAAAGGATATTCTGGCGATTTTTAACGCGATCAAAAAAAGGTTCGCTTACCCACGAGGCTGCCCTCGGCAAACGCGATCATAGAGCGTGTACCCTGACAGTAAAAAAGCTCTCAAAGCCGCCATAAAACAGCGTTAAGAGCCAAGGATTTTGGTGCGAATAATCATGTGGGAAATAGACAAGCCCTGATAAATCAATATTTTGCAGCCAATAGGCGATGCTTACAGATATTTTAGCTCCTTAATCTGAATCAAGTTTAGCCTGTGTGCAATCCAAGTATTCTGCGTCTAAGGGCATTTCATGTTTAAATTTCAGATCAACTCTATATGTAGTTTTGAAAATGTTGTTGCTATTTCTTTCTCAATATAGCTTAAGAGCCTCTAATTCATCAAAGAGATAGTGATTCTTTTCTTGTATCCACTTACATCCAAAAATACAGGTTTTGCACGGCTCTCCCTCAGAGATTGGTTTTATTGATATCTTTGAATTTTTTCTGCTTCTTCGCTATGCTTGTTCTTCCGCTTATTCTCTGTAATTATTATGTTTAGAACGCCCTAAATTGGTAAACTATTGCAAAAAAAATCAATAGAGAAACATACCGTTTCCGACCGAGGCCGGGGGCGGTATGTTTACGATTACTAAAATATTTTTTGCAATTGACAATTAAGTGCTTTTAGTGTATGGTGTGTATTGTATAAATACACACCATAAGATTGGCAGGTATGCGTATGAAAATATTAATTTCAAATGCTTCTGATAAACCGCTGTATCAGCAGATAAAGGAGCAAATTATTGACGCGATTCTAAAAGGTGAATTGGCAGAGGGCGACCCCTTGCCGTCAATCCGAAGTTTTGCAAATGATATAAAAGTTAGCGTTTTGACGATTCGGCGTGTATATGACGAGTTGGAGCAGGAGGGATTTACCACAAGTCAAGTTGGCATTGGTACTTTTGTATCAACAGGGAATGTAGAGCTTTTGAGGGATTCAAAACGGCACATGGTTGAGAAGCAAATGCAGGAATTGATTGATACAGCCAAAACCCTGAATATCACAAAAGAAGAACTAAACGCCATGATGGATATTTTATACGAGGAGGATTAAGCATGGACCATATTTTGAAGTTACGGGGCTAAATAACTCCTATAAGGATTTTTCGCTGACTGATGTTAGCTTTACTTTGCCGGAGGATTGCATTACAGGCTTTATCGGGGTTAACGGCGCGGGAAAGACTACCACTATACGCACAATTCTTGGCCTTACACAATTGTGTGCTGCTCCTTATACCCGCAGTGCTGTTGTAAAGGCAAAATACGTTTTTTCCCTTTTGATATTTGCCTATTGTTGTATCGTATACGCCATTATGATGTTGGTCATAAATCAACAGCCGAATAATTTTGATTTGACTACAATATTAACGGTATTATTATTCAGTGTAATCATATACGGCGTTTATATGCCCATTGAGTTCAAGTATGGACTTACAAAAGCAAAATTCGTCTTTATGATTGGCATATTTGCCCTATCTTTTGGGCCTGTCCTATTTGCCAATCTCTTTGCAAATATTACAATTGATTTTTCAGCTTTGGCAGCAATATCTTCCGGCGTAAAAAATATTGTGTTAGCTTTGGCAAGTATAGCGGTGTTCGGCATTTCCATGATGGTATCCACCAAAATTTTCTCTAAAAAAGAATTGTAACCTTGTCATAAGGAAAACGTATCGTCATAAAAAATATAGCATTGAAACTGCCCTGCGGCGATATAAAAAAGCCGTTTGATGGCAGACGATGTTTTGCGCCAATTTTACAGAATCGAGCCAAACAACGGCTTAACAAAAAGCCATCGTTTTTCGTTTTCTCGGAGGGCTTAATAACTGCACCCTTTTTACGGCAAGCGGCGGCTACCATAGGAGGTTGCCGCCATGCCGTTTTTCTCCCGATCACGATTAGGTAGTTTGTCAAAAAAGGCCTTGTCCTCTTAACGGGATATTCCGGCCAGCCATATGAAACTGTACATTATGTAACATGCAATATGAAATCCTGCGCCCGATTGGATTTTGTCCAGTCGGGCTTTTTTGCGTTTTTCAATAATTTTTTTCAGGTTACTACTCAAAGTTTGCCAATAGAGGTCACGCCCACCGTAGTAGTGACGAAAGGGTGATTACTGCCTGTGTGCCGTCCGCTTGATCAGCGGATAAGGAGTTGAAAATGTTATGGATAATTGCATCCACGACAGGACGGCGGGCTTCAATGCTGCCATCAAAAAGCAAATAGGGGAGAAGCAGGGCCAGTATGACGCCCTTGTGGGCAACCTGTCCAGCGGCGCATTGCCGTCTGAGGTAGTGGCCGATATTGGCCAGCGCATGAAAGCCCTAAAAGATGAAATGGAGGCTTTGCGGGAGACTACACCGCCGCAGGACTTTACCACAGAGCAGATTACCGCCTGGCTGGAACTCCTCAAAGCCGACCCGGATGACAGAGCGATCCATCTGCTCATTGAACGTATTGACGTAAAAACAAAGACGGACTTTAGCATTACATCAACGCTAAAATCCGTCTTGGGTGAAAATGGTTGCGGGGGTTGGACTTGAACCAACGACCTCCGGGTTATGAGCCCGACGAGCTACCAACTGCTCTACCCCGCGATATGGTGCCGGAGACCGGGATCGAACCGGCACGGGATTTCTCCCACGGGATTTTAAGTCCCGGGCGTCTGCCAATTCCGCCACTCCGGCATTTGGGTGGCTTCCGGTCATTATTTTTGACGGCTCAGTTAGTCTAGCACAAGACGAACCGCTTGTCAAGAGGGGAAACCATCTTTTTACATTTCTTTCAAAGGGGTACGTTTTTGTGCAAAGCAAGGGACAATACTGCATATACTAAACGTATCAGCAATTTTGAAACGGAGGAAAAAGCAATGGAAGAGAGAAAAAAGGAAACGCAAATTCCGCCCATAAAGCAGGACCAGGGAAAGGACTTGGATGATTTAATCTTTCGTGGGGAGGGCTGGCTGGTCAGTGACCGCTGAAGTGCACAGCCAGGGATGTGTTCGGGGCGGATCCTTGATGACAGGATAGATAAGGGAGGGCCAACAGAATGATGATGATAAATCGCCATCGGGAGGAGCTGTTCTCCAAACCGATGGCGATCAATCATTTCATCAGGCTTTGTTTTGCGTTTCCACCAGGCGGACACTGGAGTAACGCGCCCGCAAATTCGGCTTTTCAATTTTTCCGGTGGGATTGCGGGGCACATCATCAAAGATAATCTTTCTGGGTCGTTTATAGCGGGGCAGTTCGGTGCAAAACTGGTTGATTTCACTCTCTGTGCAGGACATACCCTCCTTCACTTGGATGATGGCGGCGGCAATTTCGCCCAAGCGCTGGTCGGAAAGGCCGATCACCGCCACATCATGAACCTTGGGATAGGTGGATAGAAAATCTTCAATTTGTACTGGATACAGGTTTTCTCCGCCAGAGATGATGACATCCTTTTTTCGGTCTACCAGAAAATAAAAGCCGTCCTGATCCTGCTTTGCCATATCCCCGGTGTGAAGCCATCCATTGCGAAGCACCTCTTCAGTGGCATTCTCATCATGGTAATAGCAGACCATCACGCCGGGGCCTTTTACACATAGCTCACCCACCGTGCCATAGGGGACAGGGGCGCCATCTTCGTCCACAATTTTTGCTCTCCAGCCAAAGCCGGGCACGCCAATGGCGCCAACCTTATGGATATTCTCCAGCCCTAAGTGAACACAGCCCGGCCCGGTGGATTCGGAAAGGCCGTAATTGGTATCGTATTTATGGGCGGGGAAGTAGCGCAGCCAGTGGTTGATCAGGCTGGGGGGGACCGGTTGGGCGCCGATGTGCATCAGCCGCCATTGATCCAGGGTGAAATCCTCCAGCTTCAAATCCCTGCGGTCCAGTGCCGCTAGAATGTCCTGGCACCAGGGCACCAGGAGCCACACAATGGTACAGAGCTCTTGTGATATGGCCTGGAAAATTGCTTTGGGGGAGTTCCCCTTTAAAAGCACTGCGCGGCTGCCTGTATACAAGGAGCCAAACCAGTGCATTTTTGCCCCCGTGTGGTAGAGAGGAGGAATGCACAGGAACACATCGTCCCGGGTTGTTTCATGGTGTGTGGCTTCCATTCGGGCCGCCTGGAGCAGTGCGGTATGGCGCAGTAAAATAGCCTTTGGAAAGCCGGTGGTGCCCGAGGAGTAGTAGATGGCCGCGTCATCCTCGTCCTCGATCAGAATTTTTGGGGCGGAGCTGGAGCAGTTGGCGGCCATCATGTAATAATCGGTGGCAAAGGTGGGGCAGTTTTCCCCCACGTATAGCAACAGGCAACGCCCGCTGATGGACGGGGCAATGGTCTCCACACGGCCAATAAATTCCGGGCCGAACAGCAGGATATCAACATCTGCCAGATTCAGGCAATATTCGATTTCCTTTGCGGTATAGCGAAAGTTTAAGGGGACAGCCACCGCGCCGGTTTTTAAAATCCCGAAATAGACGGGCAGCCACTCCAGACAGTTCATCAGCAGAATGGCCACCTTCTGGCCCTTTTGGATGCCCCGCTTCAGCAATAAATTGGCCGCGCGGTTGGCTTTTTCATCAAATACGCCCCATGTGATCTCACGGCGGTAGGGGGCGCTGCCCGTGGGCTGAATGAGTTCATACTCCTTCCAGGCTACCTGTTCCTTTTCCTGGACCTCCGGATTGATTTCCACCAGCGCGGTTTTCTCACCATAGAGTTTGCTGTTGCGCTCCAGCAAGTCAGTGATAGGCATGATCTGACGTTCCTTTCAACATGGCGGCGAGCCAAATACTTCATTGATTTCAATCTTTAAACCACTAAAGTAATATAACTTATTTTTTCACGATTGTCAAGTAGGAAGAGGGAAAAGAAAATGTTGTCCCAAATTTGCTGGGGTGACTTGACAAAATGAAAAAAAGAGATATAATGCAAAACAGAAAAGCATAGACGGAGACAAAGTAAGTTGCGGCAAAACGCCATTCAGAGAGTTCCCGGTTGGTGCGAGGGAACGGGCTGGCGCAGACTGAAATTTCATCTCCCGAGCTGCCCGAGGAACGACCGTTTGGTCCAGTAGAGCGGAGCCGGTGTTCTCCCGTTATCGAGAGGGGTATTATTTGATACCTGTTAAGGCTGTTGCTGTGAGGCAACGGTGAATCAGAGGTGGTAACACGGGTGTTTGCTCGTCCTCTGGCCATGGAACTGGCCAGAGGTTTTTTTGTGCCTTTCTTAGAACCTGTATGCATAGATAAGAAACACCGTATCAGCGGCAATTTTTCCACTGTTCCGCGTCAAATTTACTTGAAATCAATCAATGATTTCCGGGAAAATTTGCCTTGCACAGCGAAAAACTGCTTGCCGCTCCGGCATTCCCATCTATGGATACAAATTCTTACAAAAAGTTCTGGAAATTCGGAGGATTGTGTTTACATCCACACTTTAAAGTGCTAACATTACTTCATGTGGATGGAATACATGTACGGGATTTTTTGTCGGGAAAGGAGCATGTGGAATCATGGCCTATCATGAGGAACAGGAGCACAGTCTAGCCCTTTATGAGACCATTCTGAAGCTCAAGGATTTGGATGAATGCCGCCGTTTTTTTGATGACTTATGTACCCCTACGGAGCTGCGCTCGCTGGAGCAGCGCTTTGATGTGGCGGTATATCTTCAGCAGGGACTTGTCTATTTGGATATTTTGGAGAAAACGGGCGCCAGCAGCGCAACCATCAGCCGGGTGCGCCGGTCCATGCTGGACCGGGGCGCGGGCGGCGTGATGAAGGAGATAATTAACCGGGAGTGCCTGAATCAGCCCGGGAAAGCAAGCGACTGAGTATTCTGACAAGAGAAGAAAGTAGGGAGACCATAATGAAACAACTGATGCTGGGCAACGCAGCGGTTGCCCGCGGGCTTTATGAGGCTGGATGCGGTATCGTTTCCAGCTATCCTGGAACCCCAAGCACGGAAATTACGGAGGAGGCGGCGCAGTACGATGCCATGTACTGCGAGTGGGCGCCCAATGAAAAGGTGGCCATGGAGGTGGCCTTTGGCGCGAGCTTGGCGGGAAAGCGCAGCTTTTGCGCGATGAAACATGTGGGGCTGAACGTGGCGGCAGACCCCCTCTTTACCATCGCTTACACCGGTGTAAACGCGGGGCTGGTCATTGCTGTGGCGGATGACGCGGGGATGCACTCCTCCCAGAACGAGCAGGACTCCCGCCACTATGCCATTGCGGCGAAGCTCCCCATGCTGGAGCCATCAGACTCCGCCGAGGCGCTGCGCTTTACCAAACTGGCCTATGAACTTTCTGAGCAATTTGATACCCCGGTATTGCTGAAAATGTGTACCCGGGTGTCCCACTCCCAGTCCATTGTGGAGACCCATCCCCGGGAGGAGGCGCCGGAGCATCCCTATGAAAAAAATATTGCGAAATATGTGATGATGCCCGGCTTTGCCAAGCTGCGTCACCCCATCGTGGAAGAGCGTACGAAAAAGCTGATCGCTTTTGCGGAGACCAGCGACTTAAATCGGGTGGAGATGGGGACCTCCTCCTTGGGGATCATCACGGACTCCACCAGTTACCAGTATGTCAGAGAAGTGTTTGGCAGCCAGGCTTCTGTTTTGAAATTGGGCATGATTCATCCCATGCCGGTGCAGAAAATCAAGGATTTTGCGGCAATGGTGGACCGGCTTGTGGTGGTGGAGGAGCTGGATCCCGTCATTGAGGACCACTGCCGCAGACTGGGACTGAAGGTGGAGGGGAAGGACCTCCTCCCGATCGTAGGTGAGTTCTCCCAGAACCTGGTGGCGGAAAAGCTGGGTCAGGATGTACATAGGGGGACGACCGTCAACGCCGCAATTCCCAACCGCCCTCCCGTGATGTGCGCGGGCTGTCCGCACCGTGGCGTATTCTACACGTTAAAGAAGAACAACTGTACCGTGATTGGTGACATCGGCTGCTACACGCTGGGCGCGGCGGCGCCGCTGGCGGCGATGGAGATGACTGCCTGTATGGGGGCCTCCATCAGTGGAATCCACGGGTTTAATAAAGCCAACGGCGGCGAGAGTGAGAGCCGGACTGTGGCGGTCATTGGCGATTCCACCTTCATGCACTCCGGCATGACGGGACTTGCCAACATCGCATATAATCGGTCCAATTCCACCGTGATCATTTTGGATAACTCCATCACCGGTATGACCGGACACCAACAAAATCCCACAACAGGATACACCATTAAGGGAGAACCGGCCGGAAAAATTGATTTGGAGCAGCTTTGCCGCGCCATTGGCTTTGCGCGCGTGCGGGTGGTGGATCCCTATGATTTGAAGGAGACCGACCGGGTGCTCAAGGAGGAGCTTGCCGCCGGGGAGCCATCGGTGATCATCAGCCGCCGCCCCTGTGCCCTGCTGAAATATGTGAAATTCCCCACACAACTCAAAGTCGATCGGGACAAGTGCAAAAGCTGCACGGCCTGCATGAAAATTGGCTGTCCGGCTATCAGCTTTAAAGAGGGCAAGGCGAAGGTGGACGACACCTTGTGTGTCGGCTGCGGTGTGTGCGACCAGATGTGTGCCTTTGGCGCGTTTGAAACGGTAGCAAGGGGGAACTGAGCAATGGAGACAAAAAATATTATGATTGTCGGCGTGGGGGGACAGGGGTCCCTCCTGGCCAGTAAGCTGCTGGGCCATCTGCTGATGGGGCAGGGATATGATGTTAAGGTGTCAGAGGTACACGGTATGAGCCAGCGCGGCGGCTCTGTGGTCACCTATGTGCGCTATGGTGAGCGGGTGTACTCCCCGGTGATCGATGAGGGGGAGGCTGACTATATCGTCTCCTTTGAGCTGCTGGAGGCCGCGCGCTGGGTCGGCTTTCTCCGGCCCGGCGGACAGATTATCACCAGTGTCCAACAGATTGACCCCATGCCGGTGATTACAGGGGCGGCGGAGTATCCCGCGCAGCTGGTGGAAAAGATGAAAGCCACCGGCGCGAAGGTGGATGCCATGGACGCATTGTCGCTGGCGGAGCGGGCCGGCTCCGCCAAGGCGGTCAACATTGTGCTGATGGGGCGGCTGTCCCACTACTTTGACCTCCCGGAGGCGGCTTGGCAGGAGGCCATCTCGGCCTGTGTGCCCGCAAAATTTCTGAAATTGAACCAAAAGGCCTTTGAGCTGGGAAAAAATGCTAATTAGCCTGTAAAACTCTTCTTATTTATATAAAACCAATTGCACAGCAATCCATCTCAGCATTGCATCCAGCCGGGATAGAGGTCAGCCGCTGCAGAGACTGCCTTGCCCCCGAAATCATGAGAGGTAAGAAAGGATCTGTAACCAATGGAACGATATTACCAGCCGGAAGTAGAATGCGCAAGTCCCGCAAAGATTCATGACATCCAATCTCAGCGCCTGGTGGGGCAGGTACGCCACGCCTATGACAACGTTCCCTATTATAGAGGGCTATGTCAGAAGCATGGCGTGGCCCCGGAAGATATTCGCTCGGCGGACGACCTGCACAAGCTGCCCTTCACCTATAAGCAGGACCTGCGGGATACCTATCCCTATGGCCTCTTTGCCGTGCCGATGAAGGATGTGGTACGGCTGCACGCATCATCGGGGACCACCGGGAAGCAGATTGTGGTGGGCTACACCAGGGAGGATCTGGATATTTGGGACGACATCACCGCGCGGCAGCTGGTGGCGGTGGGCGCAACGGACGAGGATAAGGTGCATGTATCCTACGGGTATGGCCTGTTCACGGGCGGATTGGGTCTGCACGGAGGCGCCACCAAGCTGGGCGCCACAGTGATTCCCGTCTCCTCCGGAAACACCCAGCGGCAAATTACCATCCTCAAGGATTTTGAATCCACCATTCTCTGCTGTACCCCCTCCTACGCCGCCTATATTGGTGAAGTGCTGGCGGAGATGGGCTTGACCCCGGATGATATCCCGCTGAAAGCCGGTATCTTTGGCGCGGAGGCGTGGAGCGATGAGATGCGCCAGGATATTGAGCGCAAGCTGGGCATCAAGGCCTATGACATCTATGGTCTGACCGAGATTATGGGGCCGGGCGTGGCCTATGAGTGCTCCGCGCAGCAGGGGATGCACGTCAACGAGGATCATTTTATCATTGAGGTCATCGACCCAGAGACAGGGGAGGTCCTGCCGGAGGGAGAGCAGGGCGAGATCGTCTTCTCCTGTATTACCAGAAAGGCATTCCCCCTGCTGCGCTACCGCACCAGGGATATTGGCGTCATTCATCGGGGGACCTGCTCCTGCGGACGGACCTTTATCAAAATGAGCAAACCCATGGGCCGCAGCGATGATATGCTGATTATCCGCGGTGTGAACGTCTTTCCGTCTCAAATTGAAACGGTATTGCTCAACCAGGGGTATTCCTCCAACTATCAGATTATCGTGGACCGGGTGAACTTTACCGACACCCTGGAGGTTCAGGTGGAGATGACGCAGGAGGTATTCACCGACAGAGTGAGCGAGGTGGACCGCCGTCAAAAGAGGCTGAAGGAGGAGCTGCGCTCCCTGCTGGGGCTGGCGGCTAAGGTTACGCTGGTAGCGCCAAAATCCATTGTGCGCAGTGAGGGAAAGGCCGTTCGCGTCATTGACAAACGCAAGATTTAAAAGGAGGGCACGGCAATGAGTGTAAAACAGGTTTCTGTCTTTGTAGAGAACCAGCCCGGGGCCCTCTATGGGCTGACCGGAGTGCTATCTCAGCACAAAATTGATATGCGCGCGCTGTGCGTGGCGGAGAGCAGTGAGTTTGGCATCTTACGGCTGATTGTGAACGACCCGGATAAGGCGGCCAAAGTGTTGGCTGACGCGGGGTATGTGCACAATATTACCCCCGTGCTCGCCGTTGCCATTCCGGATCGGCCGGGAGGACTGAATCATGTGCTGCAGGTGCTGCTCAATGAGAAGATTAATGTAGACTATATGTATGCATTCCTGGGAGGGAAAACCGCGAACTCCGCTTATATGATCTTTCGGGTAGAGGATAATGAGGCCGCCACAGCGGTTCTGAATGCCCGGGGAATTTACTTGGTGGAGCAGGAGGAATTGGAGCGGCTGTAATTTAAGCCCAATGTATGGATGTTCAAATACCATCGTTTGCCTTCAAGGGGAAGGGAAACGGTGGTATTTCTTGTTTCGGCCAGTAGAAAAAGTGATGGAACGTTTAAAAATCCGCGCTTCCAACCAAAGGATAGTTGTGTTACACTGATAAAGATATTGTTAAGATCGATGCGTTTGGACGATGAACGCCTGTCCCATACCGCTCACAAATGAAACATGGGTTCATTTATGGGGCGCGCTGTGCGGTAAGTCTGATACAATCTCATATCAAAAATATAAAATATTTTTGATATGAGATTGTATCAACAGAAGGAGGGAGCGGGATGGAAAAATTTTATGCCATGGCCCAGGTGCAAGCATCTCTGTTTGTCTATCTGGCTGTGGGCTATCTCATTCGGAAACGGGGGATCATAACGCCTGAGGTACGGGGAGGGATTACCAATCTGCTGATTTTTGTATTCCTCCCGTGTATGGTGTTTGAGTCCCTTCACATGGACATGGATCTCCAGCAATTGCTCAGCGGCGGGCTGATTTTAGTGGCCTCCTTTGCCGCCAGCTTTTTTGCCTGGGGTGTGGGCAAGGTACTCTTTCAAAAACGCGACCCCAGTCGCAGGACGATCATGCGCTATGGAACCCTCATCGCCAATTCCGGCTTTGCGGGATTGCCGGTGATTCAGGGGGCATATGGGGCGGAGGGGCTGTTTTTTGCCTCCATTTACATCATTCCAAACCGCATTTTTATGTGGACGGCGGGCATTTCTATGTTTCAAAAGGGGAAAAAGACGGACTGGGTGCGTGACGTCCTGCTCAATCCGGGGATTATCGCCGTATTTTTGGGCCTGGCGCGGACGCTGCTGCAAATTCCTCTCCCCTCCTTTGTGGATACTGCGGTTTCCTCCATGGGTCAGTGTACGACTTCGGTGTCCATTATCCTGGTGGGCTCTATTCTGGCGGATGTGGAGTGGCGGAGTATCTTTCAGTGGGATGTATTTTATGCCTGCATCGTCCGTCTGATTTTACTGCCGGTGGTATCCCTTGTGGTTTTGAAACTGATTGGGTTTGACAGCTTGGGCACCGCAATTTCTGTCATCCTGACCGGAATGCCCATGGGGACCACGACCGCCATCCTGGCGGAGAAGTACGGGCAGGATGCCGGGTTTGGATCCAGTTGTGTATTTTTGAGTACGGTACTGAGCCTGGTTACCATTCCAATGTTAACTATTTTCCTCTGAGTGAAGAAAAAACGCGCGTAACTCCAGAAATTAGGAATTACGCGCGTTTTTTTGATTTTGAGGGCAGTCTCTTTTTTGCACGGATTATAAGTTTGCTTTCAGCGCGTCAGTCCGACCGGTCTGCTCCCAGGGGAGGTTCAATTCACTACGCCCAAAGTGGCCATAGGCGGCCAACTGCCGGTAAATGGGGCGGCGCAGGTCCAAATCCCGGATGATGGCGGCGGGGCGCAGGTCGAAGGTCTTCATGATTGCTTCGGAGAGCGCCTCGTTGCTGACCGTCCCCGTGCCAAATGTGTCCACCTGGATAGACACGGGATGGGCCACGCCAATGGCATAGGCCAACTGTATCTGGCAGCGGCTGGCAAGTCCGGCGGCCACCACCGTTTTAGCCACCCACCGGGCGGCGTAGGCGGCGGAGCGGTCCACCTTTGTGGGGTCTTTTCCGGAGAATGCGCCGCCGCCGTGGGGCGCCGCGCCGCCATAGGTGTCTACAATGATTTTCCGCCCGGTCAGTCCGGAATCCCCTTGGGGGCCGCCAATGACAAAGCGCCCGGTGGGGTTAACATATAGCTTGGTCTCCTCGTCCAGCAGATTCTCCGGGATGACGGGAGAAATTACATATTCAACGACATCATTGCAAATCTGCTCCAGAGAGATCTCCGGGCCGTGCTGGGTGGATACGACTACGGTGTCCACACGGAAGGGGCGGCCCGCGGGATTATACTCCACAGTGACCTGGCTCTTTCCGTCTGGGCGGAGATAGGGCAGGGTGCCATCCTTGCGCACTTTGGCCAGCTGTTGGGCCAGCTTGTGAGCCAGGGTGATAGCCAGGGGCATTAAGTCCTCCGTCTCATCGCAGGCGTAGCCAAACATCATGCCCTGATCTCCGGCTCCGTTGTCCAACCCATCCTCCTGTTCCCCTGTTTTTGCCTCCAGACATTTGTCCACCCCCAGGGCGATGTCGGGAGATTGCTCATCAATGGAGGTGATGACCGCGCAGGTGTCGCCGTCAAAACCGAATTTTGCCCGGTCATATCCGATTTCACGGATGACCTGGCGGGCAATTTTTGGAATGTCCGCGTAGCAGTTGGTGGAAATCTCCCCCATCACATTGACAAGACCCGTGGTGACCGTTGTTTCACAGGCCACCCGGGCAGTGGGATCCTGCTGGAGAATCGTGTCCAGCACCGCATCGGAGATTTGATCGCAGATTTTATCGGGATGCCCCTCCGTCACAGATTCAGAAGTAAAAAGCCGCTTTACCATGGAAACCATCCTTTCTCTTTTTTCTGGTGGGGATGAAAAAAGCGCCCGCAAGCTTTGCGGAGCGCTGATGTGTTTGCATCCTCATCGTTCGATACACTACCGCCGGATTTAGCACCTTGCGTGGGACGCAGGTTGCCGGGCTTCATTGGGCCGTTCCCTCCACCGCTCTTGATAAGGTAATTCAATTGTCGTCATTACGGATAACAAAATAAGTATAGCAGGTTTTCTCCATTTGTCAACCGGGGTTGATAGATTTCCAGTTAGGCCCCCGCCACACATTCCGCGACTCGGATCCCATCCACGGCAGCGCTGACAATCCCACCGGCATACCCGGCCCCCTCGCCGCAGGGGAAGAGGCCCCGCAAAGCCGATTGACAGCCGCTGTCCCGTAATATTCTCACAGGGGAGGAGGAGCGGGTTTCCACCCCGGTGAGCAGGGCATCGGGGGAGGAGAAGCCGTGCAGCTTCCGGTCAAACAGGGGGAGGGAAGCCCGTAAAGTATCTGTGACATAGGAGGGCAGACAGCTGTCCAGCCCTGTCCAAGTAACGCCGGGGAGGTAGGTGGGCAGGACGGAGCCGGGACCCTCACCTGGGTTTCCGGCAAGAAAGTCCTCCAAGCGCAGGCATGGCGCACGGAACCCGCCGCCGCCCGCCTGGAAAGCCGCCTGCTCCCACTGCCGCTGAAAGCGGACGCCCGCCATTGGGTCATCTCCCGGAATATCGTTTGGCGTAATCCCAACCAGAAAGCCTCCATTGCAGTTTGTTTCCTCTCTCGCCCGGCGGCTCATTCCGTTGGTGACCAGATGGCCCTCCTCAGAGGCCGCAGCAACCACCTGGCCTCCCGGACAGACGCAAAAGGTAAAGGCGGAGCGCCCGGATGGAAGGTGGCAGGAGAGCTTATAGTCGCTGGGGGGGAGTTGTTCCCATGAGGGGCCGTACTGAGCGGCGCTGACAAGATGCTGCGGATGTTCAATCCGCACGCCGATGGCAAAGGACTTCTGCTCCATGGGAACTCGGCAGCGGTCAAGCAGCGCAAAGGTGTCTCGGGCGGAGTGGCCGGGGGCGAGCACCAGCGCCTGGCAGGGCAGCAGATATCTCTCGTTGGGGGCTGTCACGTCTAAAGCTGTCAGTTGGCCGCCGCTGTGGCAAAGCCCCGTCAGCTGATGGCCAAAGCGGATGTCACAGCCCAGCCGGAGCAGCTCCTGGCGCATCCGTTTGACCACCTGGCGCAGAATGTCAGTTCCGATGTGGGGCTTGTGGGAATACCGGATGTCCTCCGGGGCGCCAAAGGAGAGAAAGGTCTCAATCACTTGGGCACTGCGGGGATCGTGTGTTCCGGTGGTGAGCTTTCCATCGGAAAAGGTACCGGCCCCACCCTCTCCAAACTGGACGTTGGACTGGGGGTCCAATATCCCTGTGCTCCAGAAGCGCGCTACCGCCTGTGTCCTGCTGTCCACATCCTGTCCGCGCTCTAAAATAATGGGCGGGAGACCGGCCCGGGCCAGAAAGAGCGCGGAAAACAGGCCGGCCGGCCCCAAGCCGACAATGACCGGAGGGGGGAGAGAGGTACGTTTGACCGCCGGGAACACATAGGCCTGCGGGATCAAGGGGGTGAGGTGTTTTCCCGGGGCGGTTTTGAGAAGCTGCTCCTCGCCCTCTGCTGTGACGTCCACGGTATAGACATAGCGGATGTCATGTTTTTTCCGCGCATCGATGGACTGCCGGGCAATGGAGATGGAGGTGAGCTGCCCCTCGCGCAGGCCCAGCTCCTGGGCGGCCTTTTTGCGCAGAGCATCCGAAGTTTCGTCAATGGGGAGAGAGATATGGCTGATTCGTATCATCTTTTGCTTCCCCTTCATCCAGACATATAAAAATAGTAACCGTTCCATAAGAACCAGGATTCACAATAGCAGCCAACGGCGCCTGTGTCAAAGTCTTTTTATGGTTTCGCGTGATGTATGGCAAGGACGCGCCCTCTGCCTGCTGACAGAGGGCGCGTCTGATTACAGGGATCGTCCGGCAACAATATTTGCGGTGTCAATGGCAATCATCAATTCCTCATTGGTGGGGATGACCAGAGTGCGTACTGTGGCATCGTCCGTGGAGATATCCATCTCCTTACCGCGCACCTTATTTTTCTCCGGATCGATCTTCACACCCATGTAGGTGAGCCCGTCCACGATATTGGCCCGGGTGGTGATGCCGTTTTCCCCGACCCCGGCGGTGAAGATAATGGCGTCCACGCCGCCCATGACGGTTGCATAAGAGCCGATATATTTTTTCACACTGTATTCAAAGGACTGCAGGGCCAGCGCGGCACGCTGATTTCCCTGTTTTTCGGCGTCCTCCAGGTCGCGGAAGTCAGAGGATACGCCGGAGATGCCCAGAACGCCGGAGTTCTTATTCAAAATACTGACCATCTCATTGATATCCATACTGTGCTTGGTCATCAAGTACTCCAGAATGCCCGCGTCCAAATCCCCGGCGCGGGTTCCCATGGGGACGCCGGCCAGGGGGGTAAAGCCCATGGAGGTGTCAATGCTCTTCCCGCCGTCAATGGCGGTGACGGAGGAGCCGTTGCCCAGGTGGCAGGAGATGAGCTTTAGCTCCTCAAGGGGTTTGTTCAGCATGGCGGCGGCGCGGGCGGACACATATTTGTGGCTGGTGCCGTGGAAGCCGTAGCGGCGCACCTTGTCGGTCTCATAATACTCATAGGGCAGGGCGTAGGTAAAGGCAACCGGGGGCATGGTCTGGTGGAAGGCGGTGTCGAACACGCCAACCTGGGGGACATCCTTCCCCATCACAGCGACACAGGCATTGATTCCGGTGATGTTGGCCGGATTGTGGAGCGGGGCCAGGGGGATGCAGGACTCCAGAGCGCTCATCACCTCGTCATTGATCAGCACGGAGCCCGCAAAGGCCTCGCCGCCGTGGACCACGCGGTGCCCCACCGCATCGATCTCTGTCATGGAGGCAATGACGCCGTGCTTGGCGTCCACCAGCGCATCCAGCACAGCCTGAATTGCTTCGGCATGGGTGGGCATTGGTACGTCCACCGCGTCAATTTTCTCCTTGCCCTCGGCCTTGTAAGTAAATTTTCCATCGATCCCGATCCGCTCGCAGAGGCCTTTTGCCAGAATCTGCTGGGTCTCGGGATTCAGCAGTTGGTATTTCAGGGAGGAGCTGCCGGCGTTGATGACGAGAATGTTCATTTCAGTTGTCTCCTTTTAACAGGTATTTCAGTTTTTTATTGCGCCGGGGGCTGGAATGTACTAAACTAAACTGTGATTGGGACAAAGTAAACTATTGTTATTCTAACGCTTTTTTGGGTGCAGAACAACCGTTTTTTGGAAGAAAAATGTATGTTTTTTTCACAGGAATAGATCAAAGAAATACAACTGTGTAAATTGCGGTGCGAAATAGAGGGAAGGAATGTGTGCTATGGGGGCTGTGGGAATCATTGCGGAGTATAATCCGTTTCATTCTGGGCATGAGTACCATATTGCGGAAACCCGCAGGAGGCTTGGAGCGGATGTCCCTGTTGTCGCGGTGATGAGCGGGAACTGGGTTCAGCGCGGCGAGTGCGCCATTGCCGATAAATGGCTGCGCGCCCGGTGGGCTGTGCTGGGCGGCGCTGATCTGGTGTTGGAGCTGCCCACCGTCTTTGCCTGCGCCCCGGCCGAGACCTTTGCCGGGAGCGCTGTGGCGCTGCTGCTGGCCACGGGGGTGGTGGATCAGCTCTCCTTTGGCTGTGAGGCGGGAAGCGGGGAGGCGCTGCGGGAAGTGGCCAGGTGTCTCAATTCCAGGGAATACGGGGAAACGCTGGCGGCACTGCGCCAGACTCCCTCCCGCACCTTTGCCCAGTGCCGTCAAAAGGCTGTGGAGTCATTACTGGGGGAGGAGCGGGGGATCCTGCTCTCCAAACCCAACTGCAATTTGGCGGTGGAATATCTTCGCCGCTGCGAAGAGATGCTAACACCGCTGGCCATTGCGCGGGCAGGTGCGGGACACGATGCGGAGGATACCGGTCAAGGCCACTGCTCCGCCTCCGCGCTGCGGCGGATGCTGCGCGGGGGGAGCGGGCACACGGCCGCCCCATTTCTCCCCTATGTGTGGCAGGGACAGCCCTCTGATATGCAGTGGGGGGAGCGGGCGGTATTGGCAAAGCTTCGTACAATGACGGAGAGTGCTTGGGGGGAGCTTTTGGACAGCGGGGAAAAGGAGGGACTTCCCCATCGTCTGGCACGCGGGGCGGAACAGAGCGGCACACTGGAGGAGTTCTACCGTGTGGTCAAAACCAAACGGTATACCCATGCGCGCATCCGGCGGTTGACGCTGCACGCCTTTTTGGGCCTGACGCAAGCGGCGCGGGATCCTCAGTATCTGCGGGTACTGGCCTTCAATGACCGGGGGCGCGCGCTGCTGGCACAGATGCGGCATACCGCCCAGCTTCCGGTCGTCACAAAGCCGGCCCGGGTCAGGGCGATGACGGCGGCGGCCCGGGAGTCCTTTCTTCAAGAGGCGGTATTTACAGATCTGTACGGCCTTTTCTTCCCTCAGGTGAAACCGGGAGGGGCGGAATGGCGCAATTCACCCTGCTATAGGAGGGAAGCGAGAGGGGAGCAAACCTGTGAGGATGAGTAAAAAACAGATCGGATTGCTGACGGCGGCGGGAGTTCCCATATTGTTGCTCTTGCTCTTTTTTCTGCTGCGCCGCCGGCCGGGCGCGGTGGACAGCTGGGTGAAGTATATCCTAACCCCACTGGCCCAGGCGCTGGGGCGGCTGTGGTCCGTTGTGCCCTTTTCGGTGGGAGAGCTGATCACCGTCTGCTTTCTGTTGTGGGGGCTGCTTCACCTGGTGTTTACTGTGGTCCAGGGGGTGCGCAGGCGCTCCTGGGAGCCTGTCATGTGGCGGCTTGCCGCGCTGCTGACGGTGGTACTTTGGATCGGCGCGCTTTTGTGCTGGATGTGGCAGGCGGTGTATTACGCCCCCACATTCACAGAGCAGAGCGGGATGGAGGTTGCATCCTATTCGATGGAGGAACTGGCGCAGGTGACAGAATATTTCGCCCGGAAGGCGGCGGAGTACTCTCTTTTGATGGAGCGGGATGAGAGCGGCAGCTTTGTGGGTGACCGGACGGAATACATGGCCACCGCCGTTGAAATCTATCAGAGCCTGGAGGAGGAATTTCCCTTTCTCGTCATGGAAGCGGTGCGGGCCAAGCCGATCTTTTTTTCCCGGTTTCAGAGCAAGCTGGGATTTACCGGCATGTACTTTCCGTTCACCGGGGAGGCGAATGTAAACGTGGATTTTCCCATCAGCCTCTTTCCGGCCACCATTGCCCATGAGATGGCTCATCAGCGTATGGTGGCATCGGAGATGGAGGCGAATTTCATTGCCATTGCCGCCTGTACCTCCGGCGGGGATGAGGTGTTTCTCTATTCCGGATACCTGCTGGGGCTGATTCAGCTGTGTAACGCCCTGTATCCAGAGGCCCCCCAGCGCTGGTATGGCATTGTGGAGGAATATTTTACACCGGAGTTATCCCGGGATTGGAATGAAAACAGCGCCTATTGGGCGCAGCTGGAATCCAAGCTGGAGGATGCGGCGGAACAGGTTTATGATACGTATTTGAAAAGCAACGACCAGGAGCTGGGAATTAACTCCTACGGCGCCTGTGTGGACTTGCTGGTGGCCTACTACGGACCGCGGATTTTGGGCAAGGAATGAACGGCGGAGCACGAGGAAGAAGCCTCTGGAATTCAGAATGAATTCCAGAGGCTTCTTCCTCGTGAGAAAAGGAGATACTGATCAAGAGCGCTGATATCGCCAAGAAAAAAAGAAGAGGCTGTCTTGCAGGCGCGCGGCATGCGGCCACAGGACAGCCCCTTTGGTTTAGATCATGTCAACACGATCTAAACGGACAAGGCACAATCAGACATTTTCCGGTAGAATTACTTGGATATCTGCACGGCTAAATGGGCAGGAAGGAGAGCAGCATGCCCCCCAGGACCAGGCTGGCCAGATTGGCGGTGAAGGCATACGCCGCAGCCCGGCCCTTTCGGTGCTCCTTTAAAATCAGGGGGAAGGCGGTCATTTCCGCGATCAAGATGACAAGCTCCCAGAAAACGAAAGCAATCATCCAATAGGATCCCAGGATGGGCCCGCTGATCGAAAGGTTCAGCATGCCCTGGGTGAGGAGGTTAATGATCAAAAATACGATCCAGCTATGTTTGGACCGGAAGCCGAACGCAAAGAAAATAAGTCCTTCGATCAGCAGGGTCAGAAGAACGCGCAGGAAAATCAAAAGGGCCGAGCGGACAGGGGATAGGCCCGCAGAGAGGCTCTCCTGCGTAAGGTTCAGTGTGAGTAAGTTGTTGTAGGTTTGAAAGGTGGAAGTAGGCAGAGGGCATTCAAAATTCATATCACTGGATTGAACGACCAATGCCGCGCCCTCCAGCGTGGTATGCCTTGCCTCCGGCATCCAATAGAAGAAGCGGTAATAGGCCTCCCAGGCCTTTTGAGATTTTTCCAGCTGGATTGCTTCCGTGGTGGTTCCATCTGCAAAGCGGATGGATAGGGTTAAGTCCTCCGGGGGAAAGGAGACGATGACGGTAAACTGCGGCGGCTCCGCCGAGTTGGCGTAGACCGCCGGATTGACCGCGGCAATCGTGAGCATCAAGAGGAGCGCTATGATAAATTTGGTCAGTCTAGTTTGTTTCATGCCATACCTCCAAACATGGTCTATGGTTTGTTTCTGATGGAGTGAATCAAAAAGGGCGCACAAACGCCAGGCTCCCTGCCTGATGGAGTTGAATACAGGTTCGAATTTTGATCGGAAGATTTGTTGAAGCGCCTGCTCTTCAGCGGAAGACATAAACACCCGTTTTGAAATCACGGTATACATTAATAGGTCCGCTGGCAGATCTCGCGGATTTTTTTCTGTACCTGCCTCAGATCCTCAAAGGTTTCCGGCCTGCGCCGCGGGTCCCGCAGGATGGCGGCAGGGTGGAACAAAGCGGTCATGAACACGCCGCCCCGTTCCACCCACTGGCCGTGTTCCTTTGTAATTTTATAGTCCTCCTTGATGATGCGCATGGCAGCGACCCGGCCCAGGCAGAGAATGATTTTTGGGCGGATGAGGGCCACTTGGTTGTGCAGATGCTCAATGCAGGCGTCCTGCTCTGTGTTCAGGGGATCGCGGTTTTTGGGTGGGCGGCATTTGACAATGTTGGCGATGTACACGTTTTTCTTGCGGCTTAAGTCGACCAGCTCCAGCATATCATCCAGCAGCTTGCCGCCCCGGCCAACAAATGGTTCTCCCTGCAAGTCCTCATTTTCCCCGGGGCCCTCCCCGATGCACAGAACCTCCGCGTCCCGTGGCCCCACGCCAAATACAACATTCGTGCGGGTGTCCGCCAGGGCACATTTCTGGCAGTTCAGGCATGTCTGTTCCAATTCGTCCCAATTCATCATTCTCTATCCCATCCAATCTTTCTGTCTAGTATATTTCATTGGGGTAAAGCGCAGGCCATTTTCTACCCGTTCCTCTCCCGTGGGAAGAAATCCCAGCTTACGGTAAACCGTTACGGCATAGGGGGAGGAGTTGACGGTCAAATCCTCCGCCTGAGATAGTTCGCGGGCATAGTCTTTGGCGCTTTCCAGGAGGGCCCCGCCAATTCCCTGCCGGTGGAAGGCCTGATCCACAAAGAGCAGTGAGATATGGTTGGGCGGGCGCAGTGCGGCAACACCGGTTATGCCCCCCTCTGTCAGACAGCACCACAGGGCTAAAGCCCCGCAGGATAGCTGCTGCATCATGGATTCCTGTTGAATGTAGCGGCTGAATTCCGCAACTCCCTCTTCGGAATAATCCGGCGCTTCAAACTCAGAAAATACCCGCCAGACCAAGTCCAGGGCCGGAGACAGGAGAGGGGAGTGGGCGTTGAGCCGGCATACCAGCGGGACAGGCCATGGGGGCGTTGAGCCGCGATGTGCGGGAAGCGCGCGGACAGCCGACTCCCCAAAAACCGGAATACCATGGGCCATCAGGCGCTGGGCGGCGATGCCGGCACTGGGGATCAGAGTACCGGAAAACGTGCCATTGTAAATCAGCTCGCTGCCGCAGGAGGGGGAGCGCTCCTTTAATATGGCGCAGCCGCAGTGGTGCTTTTGGGCCAGAGCCAGTGCGGCCTTCGCGCCGGCCAGATATTCCGCCGTGACATCCCGTCCATCCCGGTTGATGACAGAGGAGCCCTGTATCTCCGCCGGAGAGCGGGGCGTAGGGAGACCGCCCAGCACCTCGGGACAGACGGGGATCAGGGTATGCCCCCCCTCTGTCAGTGCCATCATCGTCTCGTGAGAACGCGCCTTCCCATCATACCGGCAGGGCGTGCCCAGCAGGCAGGCACTGACCAATAAATTCAAGGTATGTACCACCCTTCAAAAAAGCCCGCTGCACCGCAGCGGGCTTTGAGCAATTTCATTTGCGGCTTTGAGGAAAATAAGTGGAATTCAGTTGGTCAAATAATACTTTACCAGGGTCTGCAGCAATTCATCCCGGTCAATTTTGCGAATGAGAGCCCGGGCGTTGTTGTGGTTTGTAATGTAGGTGGGGTCTTCCGACAGGATGTAACCCACAATTTGATTCACAGGATTATAGCCTTTTTCCTGGAGGGCCTGATATACAGTGGCCAGAATGGCCTTGATCTCCAAATCCCGCTGATCGCCTAATTTGAATTTTCTTGTAAAATCCATATCCATGTGAGAACACCTCCTAAAATGCTGGATTGTTATTTTGCCAGGGGCTGTTTAAAACATCAGGGCGTTTGTTTGTTTCAAACAATCCCTGGTTCCAGTCTACTTCAAATTTCAGTTCATGTAAAGAGTAAGGTTTAAAATTTTTAGAAAAAATTAATGAAGTTTCACTGTAAAAAACCAATACCGGAGCAGATTTCCAATCTGCCCCGGTATTTGGAAAAAGAGAAAACCAATCAGCGCAGAACCGCGCTGAGCTCTTGCCTTAGCAGCGTGAGAATTCCGTTGACCTCGCTGTCCGCCTCTGCCGCGGTCAGGCTGCGGTTGTCCGCGCGCAGAATCAGGTTAAACGCGACAGATTTTTTGCCGCGCTCCACCCCGCTTCCTCGGTAGATATCAAACAAGCTCACCTTGCGCAAGAGGCCCTGGCTGCCCTGGCGGATACAGCGCTCCAGCATCCCCACTGTCACTTCTTCCGCGCACACGATGGCGATGTCCCGGGTGACAGCGGGGAAGCGGGGCAGGGGGACATATTGGGCCTCCGCCCCATGACGGTCAAACAAAGCGTCAAAGGAGAGCTCCGCGCAGTAAAGCGCGTCCTCCACGTCATAATTTGCGGCTACCAGAGGGTGAATTTGGCCGAATACGCCCACGGATACCCCCTGCACCATCACCGCTGCGCACTGCCCGGGATGGTAAGATGGGTTGCCGGAGACGGCCTCAAAGGTCACGTCCTGCGCCCGAATGTGGGAGAGGATGGCCTCAATGCCCCCCTTCAGCTGAAAGAAATCCATACCACCGCCATACGCGCCCAGAGAGAGAAACTTGGGTTCGTCAGCCATGCCGTCCGGACGCTTAAAATAGGTTCGGCCCAACTCATAGAGACGTACCGATGGATTGCGGAAGCTGTAGTTTCGGGCGAGGGTCTCCAGCATGGAGGGGAGCACGGTGGTGCGCATGATGGAGGTGTCCTCTCCCAGGGGGTTCAGGATTTTCATGGAGTCGCGCAGAGGGGAGTCCTCCGGGAGACGAATCTTATCATAATAGGTGGGGGAAATAAAGGAGTAGGTGATAATTTCTGAGTACCCCAGACTGCGGCACAGCCCGCCCAGTCCGCGCTCCAGCAGGTCTCGCCGGGAGTAGCCGCCAAGGGTGGTCTGTCCGCGCTGCAGGGTGGAGGGGATTTTGTCATAGCCAAAGAAGCGGGCCACCTCTTCCGCCAGGTCGGAATAGTGCTTTACATCTCCCCGCCAGGAGGGGACGGTGACTTCATCCCCCTCCACAGAGAAGTCCAGCCGGCGCAGGATGTCCACCATGGTTTCCGTGGGAATTTGGGTGCCCAGCAGGGCGTTGATTTTATGCTCCTGAAGCCTTAAAACGGTGGGCTGGGGGACGTAATTCAGGAGGTCAATGCAGCCGTTGACAACCTCGCCGGCCCCCAGCAGCTCCACCAATTCACAGGCGCGCTGGACAGCGGGGAGGGTGTTCATGGGGTCCAGCCCCTTTTCATATTTAGCGGAGGCATCGGTGCGCATGCCCAGGGCGAGCGCGGTCTTGCGGATGCAGGCGCCGTTAAAGTTGGCCGATTCAAAGACCACGTCTGCCGTATCCCCCGCGATCTCGCTGTTCAGTCCGCCCATGATGCCGGCAAGGCCCACGGCCCTGGTCTCATCGGCGATGACCAGCATGGTTGCGTTGAGCTTACGGATGTTTCCGTCCAGTGTGGTCAGAGTTTCTCCCTCCCGGGCCCGGCGCACGATGATTTTGCCGCCCTGGACATAGCGGTAGTCAAAGGCGTGCATGGGCTGGCCATACTCCAGCATGACGTAGTTGGTGATATCCACAATGTTGTTGATGGGGCGCACGCCGCTGGCGCGCAGCCGCTCCCGCATCCAGCGGGGAGAGGGGGCAATTTTTACATTGCGTACCATCCGCGCGGTGTAGCGGGGGCACAGGTCCGGATCCGGAGTCTCCACATCCAGCAGCTCGGTGAGGAGGCCCGGCGCGCCGCCGTTTACCACAGGGGTGTGGAGCTTGAGCGGTGTCCGGAAGGTGGCGGCGGCCTCCCTGGCCAGGCCGATGACGGACAGGCAGTCCGGGCGGTTTGGGGTAATCTCAAACTCCACCACGCTGTCGTCCGCGCCGATGATGGGGCGGATGTCACCGCCTATCTGGGCGTCCGGCTCATCCATGATCCAGATGCCATCCTCAATGGCGTAGGGAAAGTCGCGCACATCCAGCCCCAGCTCCTTTAAAGAGCACAGCATACCACAGGATTCGGCGCCGCGCAGTGCCCCCTTTTTAATTGCTACACCGCCGGGGAGGAGGGCGCCGTCCTTGGCTACGGGGACCAGATCCCCCTGCCTGACATTTTGAGCGCCGGTGACAATTTGAGCAGTTTCACCACCTATATCCACTTGGCAGACCCACATATGGTCTGAATTTTCGTGGCGGGCGATCTCAAGGACGTTTCCCACCACCACATTCTGAATTTCCGCGCCCGGATACTCCGTGGTCTCAACCTTGGAGCCGGTGAGGGTCATTGCCTCTGCAAACTCTTTGTCTGAGACATCAACAGCGGCAAACTCCTTAAGCCATTTACGGGAAAGGTTCATACAATCAAAACTCCTTTTATGATCAGGAATAGGGATTAGACTCTGTTTTCAGCTGGGAATACAGGTTCGATTTCTTTTGTTTTAAGGTTAGAACTGCTCCAGGAAGCGGACATCGTTTTCAAAGATCAGCCGCAGATCGGTAATCTTGAACCGGCGCATGGCGGTGCGCTCCAGCCCGATGCCGAAAGCCCAGCCGGTATACACCTCGGCATCAATGCCGCAGCCCTCCAGCACCTTGGGGTGCACCATGCCAGCGCCCAGCATTTCAATCCAGCCCTCTCCCTTGCAGGTGGGACAGCCCTCGCCGCCGCATTTGTGGCACTGCACGTCCATCTCGCAGGAGGGCTCGGTGAATGGGAAGTGGTGGGGGCGGAAGCGGGTTTTGATTCCCCCGCCGTAGAGCTTTTCCACCACGGTATTGAGTGTGCCTTTCAGGTCGGCCATAGTGACACCCTTGTCAATGACCATCCCCTCCACCTGATGAAACATGGGGGAGTGGGTGGCGTCCACCTCATCCTTGCGGTACACGCGCCCGGGGGCAATGATCCGGATGGGCAGGGGCAGAGTTTCCATGGCCCGCACCTGCATAGGGGAGGTCTGGCTGCGCAGGATCACCCGCTCCTCCCGGTCAAAATAGAAGGTGTCAGACCAATCCCGGGAGGGGTGGTTTTCCTCGGCGTTGAGACGGTCAAAATTATACTCTGCCAGTTCAATTTCCGGGCCGTCCACCACCAGAAAGCCCATACCTACAAAAATGTCCTTGATCTCGTCCAACGCGATATACATGGGATGCCGGTGTCCTATCTGCGGCGTCCGGCCGGGGATGGTGACATCCACCGCTTCCGTTTCCAGGCGCTGGACCAGGGCCGCCGCCTCCAGTTCCTTTGCCCGCTGGGCAAAGGAGCGCTCCAGAGCCTCGCGCGCCTCGTTGGCCAACTGCCCCATGACGGGGCGCTCCTCGGGGGAGAGCCCCCCCATCTGCTTTAACAGAGCGGTGAGTTCGCCCTTCTTGCCCAGATATTTGACCCGCAGCCCGTCCAGAGCTGCCGCGTCAGAGGCCGCCTGTATGGCAGAGCCCGCCTCCCGGCGGATGGTTGCTAACTGTTCTTTCATGTTATGAGTCTCCTTTATCAGCATGTAAAACCGGAAAAATAAAAGCCCTCCGCCCCCCGAGCATGGGGACGAAAGGCAACCCTTCCGCGGTACCACCCGCAATTTGCGCATCAAAATGCACACACTTTTCCCCGGTAACGGCGGGGTGGGCCGTCCCTGCCTCCAGGGCCGCTCCCGGGCGAACCAAGCGTGTCCTTTCGGGGCGGTTTTCAGCCAAGGACCGCCTCTCTCTTGAGAAAGGGGAAGACGCTATTTTCCCAATCATTGCAGTTTGATCTATTTGATCCAATTTAATAAAATTTCAAAGCTAAAGGTATTTATAACACAACTTTTCTTGTATTGCAAGGGGGAATACGCTATAATTAAAATAAGTATTGTATTTATCACAGTTTGGGGGGGATTGTGTGAAACGGAATCGGTTTTTAGCGGCTTTCTTCTGCGCCGCGCTCTGTCTGACGCTGGTATCGCCCGTTCAGGCGGCGCAGGCGGTGGACTATGCCCTTTATACTGATATTGTGGCAGAAATTGACGGCCACCCAATCCGTTCGTTCAATGTGGGCGGTAATACCGCCATTGTGGCGGAGGATCTGAAGCAGTATGGGTTTTATGCCCTCTGGCAAGGGGGAGATGTGCGTACTTTGCATGTGGTTTGGAACAATGAGCAGAACAAAAACATAAACCCCACCTATGTCCCGGAGGAGAATACCCACCCCATTGGAAGCAGGGCCAGGGCGATCCTCGCCACCGACATTGTCACCTCTGTGGCTGGGAAAGAGGTGGAGAGCTTCAACATTGACGGGGAGACTTTGATCTGGTTTGACGACCTGGCGGCATTTGGCAACGTGGTCTGGGACGGGGAAAACCGTGTGATCAGCCTGACAGTGGGGAATCCCATGGAAATTACGATAAACCGCCTGATTCAGAATATTGAGAATTTCAGGGGGACTACAGACGGCTCCGCCTATACACTCTACCAAAATGAAGGGGGCACCATCTTCTACGCGTATTGGAGCGGGCTGCCTCACGGAAACACCTACTCGCAATTTATGCTGATACAGCCCAATGGAACGCAGGTGGATTTGCTGAGACTGCTGTCCCGGCAATATGCTGAGTGGTATCCTGACCGGGATTGGGAAGGGCTGTTTGTCACTGAGCCCACACGGATGGAATTTTCAGAGTACGGCCAATTGGTAGACTTTTCCCTCCAGGTCTACGCGCCGGAAAGCGAGCTGATTGGGACGGCCCGATGCAGTCTGGATATGGCGGCGCCCTATTTCTTCCAGTGCGGGATTTTAGATGATTCCTGGTCGGTATCCATCCCGGCGGAGGAGCTGGGTGAGATACCGGAAGGACTCAACACCGCCTTTTCCGCAACTGTGATCCGGCGGGGAGATGACGTCAGCGTGCTCTCGCAAGAGGGACGGCTGGGCGCGGCGAGATATGTTTCCATTTTCTCTACCGGACTGAGCTTGGGCTTTTATGCTAATGTGGGTACCTTTGAATGGGGCGAAGTCTTTGAAGCGCTCCAGGCCATTGAACTGCCCGCAGTCTGGCGTGAGGACTACAGCGGAAATGACAATACGCCGCAGCAGCGCGCGGCGGTGTCCCGGTGGATTGAGGTGATCGGCGCGGATGGAGCTGTTGTCCCGGGGAATGCGTGGTGGGGCAAGGGCAATAATCACATAGACTTGTATTTTGACTTTGACGAGCCTATCCTGCTGGAGGATGGGGATACTGTCACAGTGCGGGTTGGGAATCTGCCGCAGCGGTAAAAATGGTTGGAATAAAATTCGACAAATCAAAAATTTAGTGGTACACTGTGAGATAGCTTTGAGTCATGTGCCTTGCCGCCGTATTCCTTCCCCGGGTTTGACGGGCCGCGGCGGGGTATCCTGTAAGAAAAGCGGTTTATGTTTCATTGATGCTGTTTTTCCGGCAAGGCCGGGAGAACTATGGAGGGACCATGTTAGAACTCAAGAATATCAATTACGGTGTGGAACAGGATGGAGGAAGCAAGGAAATCCTCCACGATATTAATTTGACCATGGAAGAGCGCTTCGTGGCCATTACCGGCCCCAATGGAGGGGGGAAATCCACCCTGGCAAAGCTGATCGCCGGAATTCTGACCCCCTCGGCAGGTCAGATTATTCTGGATGGAGAGGACATCACCGGCTTGAATATTACCCAGCGGGCCAACCGGGGGATCAGCTTCGCCTTCCAGCAGCCGGTACGGTTTAAGGGCGTCACGGTGAAGGACCTGATTACCCTGGCCTCGGGCAAGCACATTGGGGTGGTGGAGGCCTGCGACTATTTGTCGGAGGTTGGCCTTTGCGCCAAGGACTATATTGACCGGGAGGTGGACGCCTCTCTCTCCGGCGGGGAACTCAAGCGCATTGAAATCGCGATGGTGATGGCCCGTGGCACAAAACTGTCTGTGTTTGACGAGCCGGAGGCGGGCATTGACCTGTGGAGCTTTTCCAATCTCATTCAGGTGTTTGAGCATCTGCATGAAAAAATCCGTGGTACCATCCTAATCATCTCACATCAGGAGCGGATTTTAAACATCGCTGACCGCATCCTTGTGTTGGCGGATGGTGAGTTGACCGGAGACGGGACCCGGGACCAGGTGCTCCCCGGGCTGCTGGCCGGTCCGGGCGTGTGCAGCGCCCTGTCTGACAAGGTCCGCTGAGCAGCATTTGATAGAGACAGGAAAGGAATAGCCAGAATTATGGACGAGATTCAGGCCCTGCTGTTAGAGCAGGTGGCGCAGCTTCATGAAATTCCGGCAGGCGCGTATAATATCCGCGCCAACGGCGCGTCCGCCGGGCGTAACGTGACGGAACACATCGACATTGTTACAAAACAGGACAAAGAGGGGATTGATATTATCATCAAACCCGGGACAAAGCAGGAGAGTGTGCACATCCCTGTGGTACTCAGCCAGTCTGGGTTACAGGAGATGGTCTATAACGACTTTTATATTGGAGAGGGAGCCGATGTAACCATTGTGGCCGGGTGCGGAATACACAACGCCGGGGACCGGACCTCAAAGCATGACGGGGTTCACAGCTTTTTTGTGGAAAAAGGAGCGAAGGTGCGCTATGTGGAGCGGCATTATGGCCAGGGCGAGGGCGCCGGAGAGCGGATCATGAATCCCCAGACTGTAATCCACCTGGCAGAGGGCGCATATCTGGAGATGGAGACCACACAGATCAAGGGGGTGGACTCCACCCGGCGCGTCACCACGGCCAAGGTGGGAAAGGATGCCACCCTGATTATCCGGGAAAAGCTGATGACCCATGGGAAACAGACCGCGGTCACGGAGTTCAGCGTGGATCTGGACGGGGAAAATTCCCACGCCAACGTCATCTCCCGTTCCGTGGCCAAGAACCACTCCGTCCAGAAATTTCTCTCCCGGATCAATGGGAACGCGAAATGCTACGGACATTCCGAGTGCGATGCTATTTTGATGGACAGCGGCATGGTGTCTGCCATTCCGGAGGTGACGGCCAACCATCTGGACGCCACGCTGATTCACGAGGCAGCCATTGGAAAGATTGCCGGGGAACAAATTATTAAGCTGCGCACCTTGGGTCTGAGCGAGGAGGAAGCGGAGCAGGAAATTGTCAAGGGCTTCCTGAAATAAAGGATTGCGAGGGACGGCCGGTTTGCCGTCCCTCTCTTGTTCCGCGATTCCACCGAAAGGGCGCGGTGCAGTGGGAGGATGAGAGGGCGGGTTGTTCTTTCCGCCGGAGGGAAAGGAGCGTATGATGCAGCCAGTTTCTACCGCCAGTGAGATGCGGGAGTTGGACCGAATCGCCATAGAGGAGCGTGGGGTTTCCTCCATTCGTTTGATGGAACGGGCTGCCTGGGCTGTTGCAGGCCAGGTTGCCCGGTGTCTGGAACAGGGGGCGCGGGCGTCTGCCCTTGGTGTGATTGGACCGCGCCTTGAACCTGGGGACAGAGAAACTTGGCCGGTCTCCGGCGAGGGCGGGAAAGCGCTGCAGCCCCGTGTGGCCGTCTTTGCCGGCCCCGGCAACAACGGCGGGGACGGGATTGGCGCCGCGCGGTTTTTGCTGGAGCAGGGCATGCTTGTCCGTGTATTTCTGGTGGGAGACCAGGAGAGGCTGACCCCCGATACCAAGGAAATGGCGAGGCGCTTTGTTGTGGCAGACGGAGCGGTGGAGCAATTTTTGCCGCAGGACATGGGGCAGACCGCCTGGCTGAGCCAGTGTGATGCGGCTGTGGATGCGCTGTTCGGTGTGGGACTTGCGCGGGAGGTAACGGGGGCGTTTCTCCAAGCGGTTGAGTGCATGAACCGCCTTGCGGCGCCCGTTGTGGCCTGCGACATCCCCTCCGGCATTGATGCGGATACCGGGAAGAGACTGGCGGCGGCGGTGAGGGCGCAGTATACAGTTACCTTTACCCATGCCAAGCCGGGACATTTTCTGGGGGATGGAGCGGAATTCACCGGACAGCTTGAGATAGAGGATATTGGAATCCCTGCGGATCTGTGCGCGAGGGGCCGGCAGGGCAACTGCAGCGCTGTGGGGCCAATGGATGTGCGGCTTCCCCGCAGAAAGCGGAATAGTCACAAGGGGGATTACGGCGCCGTATCCATCTTAGCCGGTGCTGTGGGCTATACCGGAGCTCCCGTTTTGGCCGCTCATGGTGCGGTGCGCGGGGGAGCGGGTCTGGTACGGCTCTACGTGCCGCAGGAAATTTACCCCATTGCCGCCGTAAAATGTGACAGCGCTATGCCCTGTCCTCTGCCGGAGTGCCGGGAGGAACTGCTGGAGCCGCTGTCCCGAAGCGATGCCCTCTTAATTGGGCCTGGACTGGGCCGGGCGCCTCAAACCCAGGAGCTGGTCCGCTTTCTGCTTACAGCGCTGTCTGTCCCGGTGGTATTGGACGCCGATGGAATAAATGCACTTTGCGGGCATATAGATATTCTGGACGGGCGGTCCGCGCCCACCATTTTGACGCCCCATGACGGAGAATTTTCCCGGCTGTCCGGGTGCGCGCTGCCCGTGGAGAACCGGTTGGCGACAGCGCGCGCATTTGCACAGGCGCATGGGTGCACTTTGGTTTTGAAGGGGCACCGAACTCTCACAACGCTGGCTGACGGGACGCAGTACCTGAACACCACCGGAAATCCCGGAATGGCGAAGGGGGGAAGCGGCGATATCCTGGCTGGGATCATTGCGGCCCTTCTGGGGCAGGGCTTTGCATCGGGGAGTGCCGCATGGCGCGGTGTAGTTCTTCACGGCCTGGCGGGCGACCTGGCGGCGGAGGAGTTGGGGGAATATGCCATGACGCCCTCGGATCTACTGGACTTTCTCCCCCGGGCGATCAAATGGTGTACCAATTCATCACAGTAAAAATGGAGGAGTTTTCCGTGCGTAAATGGAGGATTATTTGCGTACTAATGATCATCCTGGCCCTCGTTGGCTGCCGGGAAGGGACGGGGACTCAGACCGGGAATAAAACAGAGGAGCTGGCGCTGTCCATCCGGGGGGAATATCTGGCTGCGCGGGAGTGGAGCGGTATCTTTCACCTGACCGCGGACTATGGCCAGCGGGTCTACGAGTTCGAACTGGCTATGGCCGGTCGGGAGAAGGAGACTGTGGTGGTGGTCACAGCGCCGGAGGAGGTAGCGGGGATTTCCGTCACCCTCAGCCAGGGCGGGAGCCTTTTGGAGGTGGACGGGACACTGCTGGAGACCGGAGACCTGGGTGGAGAGGTGACGCCCCTCACCGCGGGGGAAGCTTTGATGGAGGCGGCCCGCTCCGGCTTTATGGCCACCTGCACTCTGGAGGAGGATGGGACACTGCTCCGGGTGGACTGCCGGCCCCCTGACAGCACCCCGGGGACGGGACAGGAGATCGTGCTCTGGTTTGATGTGGAGACCCACGCGCTGGTGGCGGGAGAAATTTCCCAGGACGGGCGGCGCGTCCTCACCTGCCAAGTGAGTGAATTTACGATCATAGAGAATGGAGAGATCCCAAATGGAGACGCAACAGAGGAGAACCTGGGCGGAGGTTGACCTGAACGCCCTCAGTCATAACTATCACATCATTCGCGCCATGATTCCTGGCCACTGCCGTTTCCTTGGCCTGTGCAAGGCCAACGGCTACGGACATGGCGCTGTGCAGGTGGGAATCCGGTTGGAAGAGCTGGGATGCGACATGCTCGCCGTTGCCTGCCTGGAGGAGGGGCTGGAGCTGCGCCGGGCAGGCATTTCCTGCCCCATCCTCTGTCTGGGCTATACAGCGGGGGAATTTGCGCCGCTGCTTCTGGACTATCAGATCACCCAAATGGTGGAGGATTTGGAGACTGGAAAGGCCCTCTCAGCCGCCGCGGTCAGGGCCGGAAAGCGGCTGAATATCCATGTGAAGCTGGACACCGGTATGACCCGCCTTGGCTTTCTCTGGCGAGAGGAGACCGCGGCGCGGGCGGTTTTGGACCTTGCGCAGCTTTGCAAACTCCCTGGGCTGTATCCGCAGGGGCTTTTCACCCATTTTGCGGATTCCTCCGACCGGGAGGACTACACCATGATGCAGCTGACGCGCTTTCTGGAGGCGAGAGAGAGGCTCAATCAGGAAGGGATTTCCTTTGAAATTTATCATTGTGCCAACAGCGGCGCTGTGTTACACTATCCATGTACCCATTTGGACATGGTGCGCCCAGGCTTGATCCTCTATGGCTATTATCCGGATGGACACAGCGGTATTCTGACGCCTGGGCCGCTTCTCCCGGTCATGAAACTGAAAAGCCGGGTGACGGCGGTACACGCTGTTCCCGTTGGAACCAGTGTGAGCTATGGCTGCACTGAGGTTCTGCAGCGTGACAGCCGGATTGCGCTGCTCCCCATTGGCTACGGGGATGGGTACAGCCGCCTGTTTTCCCGCGGTATGGAGGTGCTCCTGCATGGGAAACGTTGTCCCATTGTCGGGACGGTGTGCATGGATATGTGCATGATAGACGTTACGGATGTGCCCGAAGTGGAGCGGGGGGATGTGGCGCTGGTCTATGGTGAGGACTGCCTTGTAGACGAGGGCGCGGCCCGGGCCGGAACCATTCCCTATGAACTGCTCTGCAATGTAAGCCCCAGGGTACCCCGGGTCTATCTGGGAGGAAAAGATAAAATTCACTGCCAGGTGCCGGAATGTTAGCTTCATACAGAAAAAGCGGAGAGGAAATCGGCGTTTTTATCCGGGACAGGCATTGGGACAGCCTGGAGCCCGCCGCACCTCCCCCATGCTGGGGCCATATGATGGAATGGAGCGGCAGGCCGAGGTTCCGGTCTGCGGTAAAAATGGGCGGCGGAGCACATCCGACCGCCTGAAAAAAAGATTTCTTTTCGGGTAAACTGAATAAACTTCGCCGCCCCGTGGGAGAATCATAGTACAGTGTTACATAGGCGCCCGTTTACTAACGCCTGTAATGCGTACTATCTTCTGGCGGAGTGTGAATGCAAGTGGATAACAATGTAAAACGCGGCGACATTTATTATGCCGACCTAAGTCCCGTGGTCGGCAGTGAACAGGGGGGCGTGCGCCCAGTTGTCATTGTGCAAAATGACACTGGAAACCGGCACAGTCCTACTGTGATCGCAGCCGCCATCACATCCCAAACCGGAAAGGCCAGGCTTCCGACCCATATTTCCCTGGCTGCGCTCAGTTGCGGGTTGCCCAAGGATTCTGTGATTCTTTTGGAGCAGATCCGCACATTGGATAAGCGCCGGCTGCGGGAGCATATGGGAAGCCTGGATGAAGAAACCATGAGAAAGGTGGACGGCGCCATTGCGGTAAGCTTTGGCCTGCACCCGGATGGAATGGTCTGACTGCGATCTAGGATGGTACGCGCGTAATAAAACACAAGAGAGGCCCTGGTCATTTGGATCAGAAGAATGCGGGAGGAGCCGCAGCATGCGGCTTCTCCCGATCAAGAAGGACACTGCAAATGAGAAAGGATCAAACGATGAAAAAGAGAACCTGGAGCCTGCGCGTTGGCGCGTTATGCCTCATGGCAGTCTGCTTGGCCGGCGGTGTGCTGGCAGCGGCCGGGGACGCAAGTGACCCGCTCATTACATTAAGCTACCTGAATACCACCGTCACTCCCGGCATTATCAAAGAGGTGGAAACAAAGGCGGAAGCGTTGCAAAACGAACTGAAGACGCAGTTTGATACCGCGTTAAACGAGTATAAGAGTCAGCCTGGAGCCGGCGCTTCCGGGGCCGCCTATACCGTTGTGACCCTCACTTCAGGACAGGCCCTTTCGTTGGACGTTGGGTGTGAGGTGATGCTGCGCGTGGGCACAGCTAAGGTCAATGCCGCTACCGCCACCGCGCTGATTGATACCACCACTGGCGGCAGCATTGAACATGGCGCCTCCCTCACACAAAACCATCTGTATCTGGCCACCATCTCCGAGCGCACGGTGGAGGCCACCGCGGCCACGGTGAAGCTGATGGTGCGGGGAGCCTATACCATCCACTAGGCAGCTTCTGATCCAAAGCCCGGATTAAAAATATCCTATGTTTTGCATCGCGCGCGGCGCGTATGAAATGAGATGGTATGAGACGTGCTGCGGCGCGGCGCGTGAGCGCCGCCTCACAAAGAGAAGCGTTTTTCATTTGTGGGCAGATTACATAAGGGCGCAGTGGGAGACAACCCCGCTGCGCTTTTTTCATTGTGTCAGGTTTGCGTGGTTGCTCCCCGGGGAAAAAACTGGTATACTTCACAATTAGGATAAATTTGATTATTCCAATTTCAATTAAACATATGGAATCTTTTCTCTCCCGCCGGAGGCGGGAGAGAAAAGGCATTGGAATGCCTTGATCTGAAATTAGTTTTACACCCGATTTGCTGGGATGAAGATTGGAGGACAGGTGCGATGAAACTGATGGTCTTGGATGGAAACTCCATCATAAACCGGGCATTTTACGGGGTGAGTCAAACCCTTACCACCCGCGCGGGGCAGCCCACCAACGCGGTGTTTGGCTTTTTGAATATTCTCAACAAGCTGCTGCAGGAGCGCACGCCTGACGCGCTGTGCGTCACCTTTGACCGGAAGGCCCCCACGTTCCGCCATCTGGCCTATGAGGGGTACAAGGCCCAGCGCAAAGGGATGCCCGATGAGCTTGCCAGTCAGATGCCGATTGTCAAGGAGATTCTTTCCGCCATGAATATTCCCATCTACGAGCTGGATGGCTGGGAGGCTGACGACCTGATTGGAACCATTGCAAAGCAGGACGAAGCGGCGGGATGGGACACTGTGATTGTCACAGGGGACAAGGATTCGCTGCAATTGGTGACCCGGCACACCTCGGTCAGCCTTGTCTCAACCCGCATGGGCCGTACCACCACCAAGGAGATGACGCCGGAGGCCTTTCAGGCGGAGTATGGCTTTGAGCCGGTGCACATCATTGATTTAAAGGCACTTATGGGAGATGTGTCCGACAATATCCCAGGCGTCAAAGGAGTTGGCGAGAAGACCGCCATGGGGCTGGTACAAACGTACGGCTCCATTGACCGCCTCTACGAGCGGATGCCGGATGTGGAGACAGCGCCAGGGACCCCGGCGAAACCCGGAATGATCCAAAAGCTGCGGGAGGGGGAGGAGATGGCCAGATTGTCCTATGACCTGGCCACCATCCGCGCCAATGCACCCATTCAGTTTGAGCCCCAGGAGAATCTCCGCCTTCCGGTGAACCGGGCGAAGCTATATCAGCTGTTTTTGGAGCTGGAGTTTTCCAAGCTCATTGAAAAATATCATCTGGCCGCACCACAGGGAGAGGGGGCCGCACAGGAACGGCAGGCTGCAGAGCAGCCTGCTGAAAGCGAGCAGGTGACCGATCCCGCCCGCATGGAAGAATTGCTGGCGCTCTGGCGCGGGCTGTCCCATGTCACATTCCTGGCCTTGCCGGCGCTGGAGGGAGTGAATGTTCAATGGGAGCAAGAGGGGGCGCGCCGCAGCGCGGTGCTTATGGACACAAGTCTTTCCTGCTACAATGCGTTTTTGCGGGCCTTCTTCGCGTCTGGCGTTCAAAAGGTGACCCACGAGTCCAAGGAGCTGTGCCGCAGCCTGTTGGAGGAGGGGATCACCCCGGAGGGAATCCTGTTTGATACGGAGGTAGCCGCCTACCTCCTGGCGCCCACCGATGGGAGCTACCAGTTGGAAAAATTAGGCCTCACCTATTTTAATATGCAGCTGCCCAAGGCGGAGGCCTATTTACAGGAAAATGCCTTTGCCCCGTTGAGCGATCCGGCCGCGGCCCTCGCCGCGTGGCGCAGCCATACCGCGCTGGTGGAACAGCTCTACCCGCTGCTCTCCAAGCGTCTGAACGAGCTGGATATGGAAATCCTTTACCATACTGTGGATTTGCCCCTGTGCCTGGTGCTGGCAGAGATGGAGCTGGCGGGCGTGCGGATCAACCGCAGCGCTCTGGCCGAATTTTCCCAATTGCTCTCAGAGGGGATTGACCGGGAGATCGCGGCCATCTATCATCTGGCGGGAGAGGTGTTTAATATCAACTCCACCCAGCAGCTGGGGCATGTGCTGTTTGACGTGTTGGGGCTTCCTCCGGTGAAAAAGACCAAGACGGGCTACTCCACCAATGCGGAGGTATTGGAGAAGCTGCAGGGACAGCACCCTGTCATCGAACACATTTTAGAATACCGCCAGCTGGCAAAGCTGAAATCCACCTATGCCGATGGCCTGGGAAAGGTGATCGGGGAGGACGGGCGCATTCACACCAAATTTCAAAATACCGTAACCGCGACAGGGCGGCTTTCTTCTGTGGAGCCCAATTTACAGAACATCCCCATCCGCACAGAGTTGGGCGCGAAGCTGCGGGAAATGTTTGAGGCCCCTTCCGCAATGGTGTTGGTGGATGCCGACTACTCACAGATTGAGCTGCGGCTGCTGGCTCACATGGCCCGGGATGAGAAGATGATCGCCGCCTTTCTCAGTGGGCAGGACTTCCACACGGTGACGGCCAGTCAAGTATTCGGGGTGGCTGTTGACCATGTGACGCCAGAGATGCGCAGGGCGGCCAAAGCGGTGAATTTCGGAATTGTCTATGGTATTTCCGCCTTCTCCCTGGCCCGGGATATTCATGTCTCCGTGGCCGAGGCAAAGGCCTATATGGACACCTATTTTGCCACTTACACCGGCGTGCGGGACTATATGAAACAGGTTGTGGAGCAGGCTAAGGACAATGGCTATGTGACAACCCTGATGAACCGCCGCAGGTGGGTTCCGGAGCTGCGGTCCTCCAACTTTAACACCCGGTCGTTTGGGGAGCGGGTGGCTCTGAATATGCCCATTCAGGGGACAGCCGCCGATGTCATCAAGCTGGCTATGGTACGGGTGAGGGACCGCCTGAAGAGGGCGGGACTGCGGGGGAAATTGGTGCTCCAGGTGCATGATGAGCTGATTGTAGAGTGCCCGGAGGAAGAGCTGGAGGAGATCTGTGCCCTGCTGCAGGAGGAAATGGAGGGCGTCATGTCCCTTTCTGTTCCCCTGATTGCCCAGACTGCCGCCGGCAGTACCTGGGCGGAAGCACACTGACGGAAGGAAGAGGGTCAAGATGAACTATCAGGTGGTGCCCATGGACCGCAGCCATGTGGGCCGGATTGCGGCGCTGGAAGCACAGTGCTTCTCCCACCCATGGAAGGAACAGATGCTGGAGGAGGAGCTCTTTAATCCCCAGGCGAGCTTCCTTGTGGCGGAAGGCAGGGATGGGGAAGTGCTGGGATACGCGGGACTTCACGTCATTTTGGATGAAGGCTATATCACGAATATCGCGGTGGATGAGCAGTACCGCCGGCAGGGAGTGGCCGGCGCGCTGCTGGATGTCTTTTGCCGGTTTGGAGCGGCGCATTTGGCATTTCTCACCCTGGAGGTACGGGCGTCCAATGCGCCGGCCATCTTCCTCTACAAAAGCCGGAAATTCCAGAAGGCGGGGCGCAGAAAGGACTATTATGACCTGCCCCGGGAGGACGCCATCCTTATGAGCCTGGAGTTTTCGCGGGAAGGAGCGCCCCATGAAACTGCGGGAATTGACTGAGGCGGAATTAGACATGCTATACCGCAGGGAGCTCACCCGCGCATTTCCTCAGACAGAGCGCAGGCCCCTTTCTTCCATTCGAAAGCTGAGAGGGCAGGGGTGCTATGACGTACTGGGCGCGGTTCTGGAAACAGAGATTGCGGGCTACGCGTTTCTCTGGCGCGGCAATGACGATACGCTGGCGCTGCTGGACTATCTGGGGGTCGTGGAGGGTCTGCGCGGTCAAGGCCTGGGGACAGAGCTCTTGTCCCTTGTGTGCGGGCGCTATATACCGCATATGCCCCTCCTGGCGGAGGTGGAAGCGCCGCAGGCGCAAACAGAGCCGGAGCGGCATGTTCAGCGGCGGCGCCTGGAATTTTACCGCCGGTCTGGGTTTTCCTATGCGGGGTTTGACGCGCGTCTCTTTGGGGTGCACTATCGAATGCTAAAGGGGGGGACGGGGGAGGCGAACCTTCTGCGGGAGGGGTATGAACGTCTTTACCGAAGTCAGCTCCCCGGACCGCTCTACCGCAAATTTGTTCAGACAACCCGGACGGATGCCGGGATTGGAGGAATGGAAGTATGAACATTTTGGCCTTTGAGACCTCCTGTGATGAGACCGCGGTGGCCGTTGTGAGAGATGGAAGGACGGTACTGTCCAGTTGCGTGGCCTCTCAGATTGAAATGCACACCCTCTACGGGGGGGTAGTGCCGGAAATCGCCTCCCGAAGGCATGTGGAGGCAATCACTCCGCTGACGGATGAGGCCCTGCGCCAGGCGGGACTCTGCAAACGGGACATTGACGCTGTGGCAGTCACTTATGCCCCGGGGCTGATTGGCGCCGTTCTGGTTGGCGTGAATTTTGCCAAGGGGGCAGCCAGGGCGTTGGGCGTACCGCTGATTCCCGTACACCACGTGCGGGGGCATATTGCGGCGAATTACATCTCGCACCCGGAATTAAAGCCTCCCTTTCTCTGCCTGTGTGTTTCCGGTGGAACCACCGCGATTGTGGATGTGGCCGGGTACACAGAGATGTCGGTATTGGGCAGTACCCGGGACGATGCGGCTGGGGAGTGCTTTGATAAAGTAGCCCGGGTGTTGGGGATCGGCTACCCAGGCGGCGGAGTTCTGGACAAATTGAGCCGGGGAGGGGATGACAGCGCCTACACACTGCCCATTGGACAGGTGCAGGGGAATCCGTTGGACCTGTCCTTTTCCGGATTGAAGACAGCGGCGCTGAATTTGATTCACAACAGTGGGCAAAAAGGGGATGTACTGCGTCTTCCCGACTTTGCCGCCAGTTTCTGCCGCGCGGTGAGCGAATCCCTGGTGCCAAGAGTGATCTCCGCTGCCCAACAGACGCGGCGCCAGGTGGTGGCTGTCGCAGGCGGCGTGGCCGCAAACAGCCGCATTCGGCAGGATCTGGAGATTGCGTGCGGACAGGCGGGCCTGAGGCTCTATCTTCCGCAGCGAATGCTCTGCGGGGACAATGCGGCCATGATCGGCTGCCAGGGATATTATGAGTGGCTGGCCGGTAAGATAGCGCGGGCGGATTTGAACGCCTATGCCACCCGGGATATTGCCGCGGGCTGACTGGTTACAAACCTACTTGAGAGAAAAAATGCAAGAATGTCCTCTTTATAAAAATTGTGTCAACCGAACGGAGCATCCGCCTTGTTCGTTCTTCTATCACCGAAAGGGTGGCGCGTCCTTTCAACTTTGTGGAAAAGTGTGTGGAAAGTGTGTAAAACTTATGGTAAACCAATTCGCGGGAAAAAGGAACGGACGAAAGGCCAGGTGAAAAATTGTCACATAAAATTTGTAACCAACCGACACGAATCGCATGGAAAAACACGAACTGTTTTGGTTGCGCGCAGTGCGCATGAGATGGCACAAGTCACGTTTGACAGGGAATTGGTTTTTGAACGGGAATGTCTCTTTACAATTGGAGAGCCATTGGATATAATAATGCGTGCTAAAAAACGGTGATGCGGAGAGCGGAACAATAAGGAAAGTGTGGGAAGGTATGCTCCAATTTGATGAATACAAGGGAAAGCTGAACAATTTGGAGCCCGAACTGGATGAACTGGGCCGGGCGCTGAATCTGGAGGCAGTGGAACGTGAACTGGATATGCTCCAGGCGGAGAGCGCTGCCGATGGCTTTTGGAACAACGTAGAAAAGGCGCAAACGGTGCAGCAGCGCATCAAGCAGCTTCAGGACAAGGCTGCAAAGCATGAGCGGCGCAAGGCGCAGTGGTCCGATCTTGTGACACTGTGCGAGATGGGAAATGAAATGGAGGATGCGACCCTGGTTCCGGAGTTGGAGGAGGGGTTTGCGGCGTTGCAGGCTGAGATTGAGGCGGCAAAGCTGCAGACGCTCCTGACCGGAGCGTATGACAGCACCAGCGCCATTGTCACTATCCATCCGGGCGCAGGAGGAACCGAGGCCCAGGATTGGGCGCAGATGCTCTACCGCATGTATACCCGCTGGACAGAGCGCCATGGTTTTACCTATAAGATTATGGACTATCAGGAGGGCGATGAGGCGGGGATAAAATCCGCCACCATTATGGTGGAGGGAGAGAATGCCTATGGCTATCTCCGGGGGGAGCACGGCGTGCACCGTTTGGTACGGGTCTCCCCCTTTGACGCCAACGCCAGGCGGCAGACCTCCTTTGCCTCGGTGGAGATCATGCCAGATCTCCCTGATGACGTGGAGGTTGATATCCGGCCTGAAGACATCGAGATGCAGGTCTACCGGGCCTCCGGCGCGGGGGGACAGCATGTCAATAAGACCTCTTCGGCTGTGCGGCTGATTCATAAGCCCACAGGTGTGGTTGTCGCATCGCAACAGGAGCGCAGCCAGTTCCAGAACAAGGACAACTGTATGAAGATGCTCCGCGCGAAACTGGTGGAGCTGCAGATGCAGGAAAAGGCGGAAAAAGTCTCTGATCTCAAGGGAGTTCAGCTGAAAATCGAATGGGGCAGCCAGATTCGCTCCTATGTGTTTATGCCCTATCAAATGGCAAAGGATAACCGCACCGCCTTTGAGACCAGCAACATTAGCGGTGTGATGGACGGGGATCTGGACGGTTTTATTAACGCCTATCTCCGGGCTGAGGCCACTGGGAACTGGGCAGTGAAATAAAAGCAAGCAAGAAGAGGCATCCGCGCTGCGGATGCCTCTTCGTTTTGGTTATGATCTTGATTACGGTTCCGCGGCCACAGGATTCACCAGGGACCCGATGCCCTCAATGCGCATCTCCATCAAATCGCCCGGCGTTACCGGGCCAACGCCGCTGGGGGTTCCGGTGAAGATGACATCTCCCGGTTCCAAAGTCATGGCTTGGGAGAGGTAGCTGACAAGATAGGCGCAGTCAAAAATCAGATTGCTGGTATTGGAGTGCTGCTTGCGCTGTCCATTGACCCAGCTGGAGATATCCAGCCCCTGGGATGGGTCAACACCGGTTACAATCCACGGGCCGATGGGCCCGAAGGTATCAAAGCCTTTGCAGAGGGACCATTGGCTGGAGGAGGACTGCATATCCCGGGCAGTGACATCGTTGCCGATGGTGTACCCAAGAACAAAATCCAGGGCGTTCTCCCGGCTGACATGCCGGGCCCTGCGGCCGATCACAATGACCAGCTCAACCTCATACTCCACCTGCTTGGTCAGCGCTTTGGGACAGAGTACCTGCTGGCCTGGGGCCAGCAGGCAGCTGATTGGCTTTTGAAAAATATTTGGGGTCTCGGGTGGTGGGGTGTGAAATTCCTCCGCATGGTCGCGGTAGTTAAAGCCCACGGCCAGGATTTTGCTGGGCTCACAGGGGGGGAGAAGGGTTAGGCTGTCCAGCGGGCGGGCCTCATCGCATTCCTGCCAGGGGGAAAAGGGCGTGCCGGTGATTGGGGTGACAAGGAGATCCTTTACAAGGCCGTAACGGGGTCCGGTGCTATCTTGAAAACGGAGGAATGTTTTCATTGTGACACATCCTTATCAGGTTCAGTTGAAAAAGGTTAGAAATCAGGGTGTTGTGTGAATGCCGGGTCTTGCGGCGGGAGGGGCTGGGAGAGGCTTTGATAGGCACCCGCATAGGTGAGGCGCATATATGCTGTTAATAGGGAGGATGGCACCAGCACAATGAGGTGTGTGACCCAGAACGGGATAGACCTGACAGACAATGTTGCCAGGGTGTTATAAATATCATACCATGAAGAGGACAGACTGGGAAGGAGACAGAGAAAACCGATCAAATAGGCGGCCATTTGCAGCAAAAGCTGCCACCCCAGAAAAGATAATTCCAGCTTGAACAGATTCCACAGATGATGGTTGGACAGCCGGATCCCTTCGTGTACGGCCATGGTAGCTGTCATCTCAGGGTGCTGGGCCAAAGCAAATGGTACCAGGACATAGCGCATGGAGACAGCAATCACCGCGCCGCCGATACAGATGATGACGGCAACCAGCATCAGCGCTCCAAGAATAGAAAGAAAGAGGTTGTAATTGGCTAAAATCGCGCTGGAGACAAGCAGCGGCAGCATTCCAGCCAGGGTGATGACAGTGGCCCAGCCAAGCATGCGAAAGAAGATCTGCAGCTGCATCCACAGAATTCTGCCCACCATACTGAAACCGTCCAGCAGGGTGGAGAATCCGGCTCGCGCTCCTTGCCAGGTGTGCAGAGACCAAACGGTATAGCCAAATCCCATGACAGATTGATACAGAGTCAGAAGAATGGCCAGGAAAAGGCCTAATCCGGTGCTGTTCTGCTGTAACGCGTATGTGGCGCTGGACACGCTTCCGGCAGCGAGATAAGAAAGCGCCTGATTCAGCGGGTTGGGGGAAAACAGCTCCACCAGATTTCCAAGGGTTGAGGTGAGCAGTACATACAGCAATGTAATCACCAGCGCGTGGGGGAAGGTTTGGCGTATCAGTTCCTTGGCGCGGCGCTTAATGGTTGGGCGGTCAAATTGCATAGAGGGGCCTCACTTTCTGTTGAAATAGGGGAGTTAGCTGTCCCATTTTTCAATGACATTCTTAAGCTGATCGGCTAGCTTTGCCAAGTCCTTGTTGGTCCGGCCGTTGCTGCGGGCGATGACTTCCTCCAGCATGCGGGCGGTGTCCTGCAGGCGCAAGTAGGCCGGGGAGACCGCAAGAGCCGACTTTTTACGCTCAATGACGATACCCTCTTCCAGTATACGGTTTTCCAGCAGATCGTATCCCTCCTGAAAGCGAGGCATGTGGGCGGAAAGCCCCTTTTCCTTGAGGTGCTCAGAGAATTGCAGGCTTACCTCCGGATCTCCGTGGACCACAAAAATATGATCTGGGGCAGGCTTAAAATGATCCAGCCAGTCCAGCAGATGGTCCCGGTCCGCATGGGAGGACAGGCCGTGGAAGGTGATCACGCGGGCGCGCACAGCGATATCCTCCCCAAAGAGCTTCACCGATTTGGCGCCATCCAAAAGGCGGCGGCCCAGGGAGCCCTCTGCCTGATAGCCCACAAAAACCACAGCGCATTCCGGCCGCCACAGGTTATGTTTCAAATGATGACGGATACGCCCCGCATCGCACATGCCCGAGGCGGAGATAATCACCTTAGGCTGCCGGTCCATATTGAGCGCCTTGGACTCCTCGGTACTTTGCACCAAGGTCAGGCCGGGGAAGGAAAACAGGTTGGCTCCGTTTTGCAGCACGGCAATGGCGTCCTCGTCCAGATAGCCGTGGAGGTCTCCGGAATAGATACGAGTGGCCTCGGCGGCCAGAGGGCTGTCTACACATACCGTGAAATTGGGAAAGCTCTTTACCAGGCCCTGCTCCTTGATTTCCCGCATGAAGTAGAGAAGCTCCTGTGTACGCCCCACGGCAAAGGAGGGGATGATGATATTTCCCCCGTTTGCAAAGATTTCTTCAATCAGCGCGGCCAAGGAAGCGGTATAGCTCTCCGGAGGCCGGTGGTTGCGGTCTCCGTAGGTAGATTCCGTAACAACATAATCTGCCCCATCGATATACTGGGGATCACGGATGATGGGCTGATCCACGTTGCCCAAATCTCCGGAGAAGACAATCTTTTTTGTCATCCCTCCCTCGGTCAGCCACAACTCCACACAGGCCGAGCCCAACAGATGGCCTGCGTCACGAAAGCGTACCTGGACCCCTTCGCATAGATCAAAGCGGTTGTCGTATTCAAATGTGACAAATTGCTGCAGGGTCGCCTCCGCATCGGCCAAGGTATACAATGGCGCCACCATGTCCCGTCCGGCACGCTTGCCCTTCTGGTTTTCCCACTGGGCATCGGTTTCCTGGATGTGGGCGGAATCCCGCAGCATAATGGACAGGAGATTGGCGGTCAGGCGCGTGGTATATATCTGTCCCGCATAGCCCTCCCTCACCAGTAAAGGCAGGCGGCCTGAATGGTCAATGTGGGCATGGGTGACAATAACATAATCAATGCTTCCGGCGTGGAAGGGAAGGTTGTTGTTGTCATATTCATCCCGGCCTTGCTGCAGGCCGCAGTCAATGAGGATTTTTTTTCCGTTTACCTCAAGGCAGTAACAGCTGCCGGTCACAGCGTGGGCAGCGCCGAAAAATGACAATTTCATAAAGTATCTTCGTCTCACTTTCTTTTGTATTTGCCTTTATTTTACACGAAACAGCCGATCAATACCAGATAATAATTTATTTGCGAACCATCAGCTCATATCATCCTATAAAAGAAGCGGCGGGCCATTGGCTCTGCCGCCGGAGCGCAATCAATTCGCTTCAGGGGGAGATAAACGTTCCACAGTAGCCCACTCCACCCGGCGGTCCAGCAACTCCTCCACACGGATACGAAGGCCGAGAGCCTCCACCACGGGATGGCTGCCATCTTCCGGAATGACAGAGAGTTGAGCAAACACCAGGCCGCCCAGCGTATCATAGTCCAGTTCATTCATATTAGGAGAGGAAATGCCGGTGGCCTTGGCCAAATCCTCCAAGTCAGCGGAGCCGGACACCCTCCACAGATTTTCTTCCAGGCGAATCAGATCCTGTTCATCCTGGGGATCAAACTCATCATAGATGTTTCCGACCAGTTCCTCCAGCAGGTCCTCCAGCGTGACAAGGCCGCTGGTACCGCCATATTCATCGACCACCAGGGTCATATGTATCTTCTTGCTCTGCATATCCCGGAACAGCACATCGGCCCGCACGGTCTCAGGGACAAAATAGGCCGGCCGAAGCAGATCCTTGAGCGGCAGCGGCTGGGGAAGCCGGGCGTTGAGCAGGTATTCCCGGATGGAGAGGATACCTAAAATATCATCCGCATCCTCGCCGTATACAGGAAAGCGGGATAATCCCGTGCTCACAATCGTGTGCAGAATATCCTCATCCCCAGCCGCCAGAGAGAGCATCTCCACATCGGTGCGGTGGATCATCACGTCTTCGGCTGTCATATTATTGAATTCAAACACGTTTTCAATGAACTGCTTTTCGCTGGTTTCGATGGCGCCGCGTTCTTCGCCCTCCTCGACCATGGCCATAATGCCGTCTTCTGACACCTCATCACTCTGCTTATGCAACAGCCGGGCCACCGGGCGCCAGAGCAGCAGAACAAGGTTCACGAAGAGGGAGACACCAAACAATATGGGCCAAATTTGGTCCACAGGCACTTGAGATTCCTCCTTAAATGACACAACAAACGGGTGATATGAGATCGTGCATACCTCAAGCGCGGATCACGGCCCGGAGGTGCGCATGGCGTTGCATGTGACAAGTAAAAGTGTAATTAAGCATAGCACAGTTTTTGTGCTTGTGCAAGAAGAGCGGATGAAAAAGGAGGGGAAGTGGTGTACAGAGAGCGGCAGAATATGCTATAATGACGCATGCTCAGAGATGAATCAAAAACAGGCCGAAGCGGGGAAAAACCCGCGTCCTCCTATTCGTATGCAGTTTATGCTGCCACGGCTCACATCATATATATTGCGCGCGGGGGCGGATATACCTGCCATCATGAAGCGGACAAAGAGTACAAGCAAAGTTTGATTCAAATCGGGCTGTCCTATTACAACGTGCGCACGGAATAAAGAACATGCAAAAGAGGAGGGATCGTGATGATTCGGTTTGACCACTTTAATTTTAACGTATTGAACCTGCAAAGAAGCTTGGCCTTTTACAGTGAAGCGCTGGGGATAAAACCGGTGCGGGAGGAACGGGCGGCGGACGGCTCATTTAGGCTGGTCTATTTGGGAGATGGTGTAACCGGTTTTCAGCTGGAGCTCACGTGGCTGCGGGACCGGAAGGAACCCTATCAGTTGGGAGAGCGGGAGTATCACCTGGCTTTTGTGTCAGATGAATTTGATGAGCTACATGAAAAGCATAGAAAGATGGGCTGTATTTGTTTTGAAAACATGACCATGGGAATCTACTTCATTCAGGATCCGGACGGATATTGGATTGAGATCGTACCGGTGAAACATTGATGGCAGCGGCGAAGAAAAATCCGGGCTGGCCGGGACTGTTCCTGATGGCGGCGGTGTTTTGCGCTATCCTCTCCCTCACGGCCCAGCGCATGGAGGGGCCGGGACTTTATGTGACGCTGTGCCAGTGGGCGGTTCCGGCCTTTTTTATGGTGTATGGAATGAACGCCCTGGGAGAGGGAAAGCTTGCCCTTGGCAGTGTCTTTCTTAATATGGTGCTGCCCGCTTTCTGCCTTTTGGTGGTGTGGAGCGCGGTGTATGCCATTGTATCGCACCTGCTGGGGGGCGGGAGCGTGAGCCTGTTTGGGGTCTGGAATGCGCTCAAGGCGGCCGCCCTGGGGGACACCTATATTCACCTGTGGATCCTCTACCCCCTTCTGGGGCTTTACCTGGTGCATCCGGTGCTTCAACGGTTTGCCGGCTCCGCCAGCCGGGGTGAGGTTTGCTATTTCCTGATGTTATGTTTTGTGGTTGCCAGTCTGCTTCCCGTGTGGACGGCTTTTTTTCCCGACAGCGTAATTGCCGTGCTGCTGGAGCGCCTGCAAATACATCTGGTGCTTGGGTGGACGGGCTACTATGTGGCGGGTTGGTACTTCTTCCACTATACGATCAGCCGGATGTCTGAGTTTATAGTATACGGCCTTGGCATTTTGGGCTTGATGCTGACCGTGACAGGAGATGCTCTGTTCGGCGGCGGGAGCCTGTGGCAGGGCTATACGGCGCCCGGGGTTGCACTGACCAGCGTGGCGCTGTGTGTGCTGTTTCGGTATGTTCTGGGAGTCAGCGAGGAGCGGGCCCGGCGGCAGACGGCTTACCGCCTTGGCGGCTGTGCCATGAGCATCTATTTGGCGCATCAGCTCTGGGTGCTGCTGTTCGACTGGTTGGGGGTTTCCGCCCTGCCGATTCCTGCGGTGCTGGGGGTTGTGGTGTTTACTTTGATTTACATGCTCGCATCCATTCCCGTTGCCTGGCTTGCAGGGAAGATTCCGGGACTTGGAAGGAGATTGTAGCGCCTGGGGCTAGGGGGGTTGCAGCAAAGCGATTATGACTGAATGGCCTTTTCTGACAGAAAAGATGACCCGGCGGAACATAAGGAAACATCGCAAAAGGGTACAGAGTACAACAAACAGACCGGAGCGAGCTGCGAACAGATAAAAACCCGATGCGCTGCCAAAAGGAAGCGCATCGGGTTTTTATCGTGAACCTATGAAACGCACCGCAAGAACAGCTTAAGCCCTATTATTCCGTGATTCGTCTTCCATTTGCCAATTCGTTTTCATTGGGCGGTAGAAACAGTCTTGCTACATAGTCGAATAGTTCATCCGGTACTTCATTGTGCATCTTACATCATTTTTGCTGTGAATACAGGTTCTTACTTCGTCACAGAGGTAAATGTTTCATGGACCAGGGAGATGAAATTCTGTGTTGCGACACTTAAATAGCGGTTCTGACAGTATGCGATGACCAATTCAGCGGTGGCCCCTTCTTCACGGAAAGGAAAAATATAGACTCCTTTTGCAAGGCGGCCGTTGAGTTCTTGCAAAAGCCGTCTCGCGCCTAATTCAAAGACAAATGTGGCCCCCATACCGCCCTGGTTGAGAGAAAGGATGGTCTGTACCTCTTCGCTCTCGAGCAAGATATTCGGGGAGATGTGGTATTTGGCAAACAGCAGATCAGCCAGGTCGCGGGCACGGTTTCCACGATTTAAAAGAAGAAACGGCATTTGACTAAACGCTCGAATATCAACGCCGTTGTCCCAAAAATGGGCGGCGGCTGTGACTGGATCTGAGAAATGATTGGAAAAAAGCGCCCTGGGGACAAGAAGGCATAAGTGCTCCGTTGCAATATGGGTGATTTTCAGTTCTTTGCTTTGAAAGGGGGTAAAGCCGACAATCAGCTCCAGTTCCCCGGTTAAAAGCTTTATCTCCAAATCTTTTGAAAGTCCCGTTTCCAGGTGTAATTCTACCTTAGGATAAAGCGCATGGTAAGAGGGCAGGGTTTCAGACAGGAAAACCTGCGCCCGGTGATGATACACACCAATGGACAAACGTCCGCTTCGCTGGTGAATGATGTCAAAAAGCTGCTGATTCATTTGCTTTTCTAGATCCAGTATTTGGGCGGCGTGGCGGGCGACACATTCTCCGGCGTAGGTGAGCTTTAGTTTTCCGCCCCGCTCAAAAAGAGAAACGCCGCATTCCTCCTCCACACGCGCAATGTGACCGCTGAGAGACTGCTGGGAGATATAGAGTTGTTTCGCCGCGCGCGTCATATTGAGTTCCTTAGCGACCGTCAGAAAATATTGAAGATTTGTAAAGTTCATAGCCCCCCCTGACCTGGCAGCAAATATGATAACTAAAGTATAACAATTTTTAACCTGTTATTCAAGAGGAAAATAACAACATTTGCGAAATATATATGTAAAAATAGCCAATTTTATGGACTGCGCGATCAAAAAAATTTGTTACAATATTTGTCCTGTTGGTGATTCAACGGAAAACATGTTTGTGATTATAAAGAGGAACCGATATACTACAGGTAGTCAAAGCAGCGGAGAGCAGGCGCAGAGCGGAAAGCAATGAAAGAGGGAAAAGGAGAGAAGAAACGAATCATAGGAGAAAAAACTCTGTAGTGAAAGGGATAGGAGCCGTTTATGGATCAGATCAAAGCATGGATAAAAGATATCTGCGATGAAAACGGACTGTATGGTGTGCGAGGGTACCTGGCAGCGATGATAGCGGTAGGGTGCTCCGTGTTTTTTTTATACACTGCCTACTTTGGTTCGTTTCCAAATATGACCCAACGGGCGATCCTGTTCATCTGGGTGATACCGGTGATCCTGATGACAAATCCGATTTTTAAGAAACCGGCGGCGCTGGCATTGGGCATTGACCTTGCGATCAGCATTGCTTGCTGTGTTGCAATGTTCTATATTACATACGATGTCAAGGGGCTGGGATGGAGAATCGGGAATCCAAACGCACTGGACATTGTGATGGGAACCATTGCGATTCTTGCGATCATTGAAACCTCCCGGCGCAAAGTGGGTATGGTAATGCCCATTCTCTCCATTGTGTTTATCCTTTATGGTTTTTTTGGCCCCTACCTGCCCGGCGTTCTGCGCCATCGGGGCCTGGATATCGCGGACTTTATTTCCGGTCTCTACATGGGACAGGAGGGAATCTTCGGAACTCCCGCGGGGGTGGCCGCCGATTTTATTATGGTCTATATTCTATTTGGCTCATTTCTCAAGGCCACAGGAGCTGGAGATTTTTTCACAAAGCTTGCCGACAGCGGCTTTGGATGGGCCAGAGGGGGTCCGGCCAAGGCGGCGGTGATTTCCAGCGGCCTCATGGGAATGATCAGCGGGAGCGCGGTTGCCAATGTGGTGACCACGGGTACCTTTACCATTCCTATGATGCGCAAAACCGGCTATACGGCTGAAACGGCAGGTGCGGTAGAGGCCGTAGCCTCCACCGGCGGGCAGATTATGCCCCCTGTCATGGGCGCGGCTGCGTTCATTATGGCGGATTATCTGGGGGTTCCCTACTGGAGTATTGTTGTGGCGGCATTTTTCCCGGCGATTCTCTATTACGTGGTTCTTTTCTTTATGGTGGACCTTGAGGCTGGAAAACGAAAGCTGCTGGGCAGCCCCAGAAGTGAGCTCCCCAGCCCGAAGGAGACACTGCGGGATGGCGGGCACCTGCTGATTCCGATTTTTGTGTTGATCTATTTGCTGGGTGTCGTGAAGTATTCAGCCCAAAAATCTGCATTTTTTGCAATTGTTCTTACTGTTCTCTGCAGCATGCTCCGTAAGAATACCAGAATCAATTTCAAGAAATTGATTTCCTGTCTGGTGGACGGCGCGTTGTCAGGGGTTGAAGTGGCCATCGTGTGCGGCTGTGCGGGTGTTGTCATCGGCATTCTCATGCGCACCGGCCTGGGTATGACACTTTCCAGCATTTTGATTCAGCTCAGCGGAGGTAACCTGCTTATTTTGATGATTTTGACCATGCTGGCCTCCATAGTCATGGGAATGGGATTGCCTACATCGGCTTGCTATATCATTGTGGCCACCTTTATTGCTCCCGCAATGGTGCAGATGGGGGTTGTCCCCATGGCGGCACACCTGTTTGCCTTCTACTATGCATGCCTGTCTGCCATTACTCCTCCGGTGGCTCTGGCGTCCTTTGCTGCGGCGGGCGTGGCCAAATGCAGCCCGATGAAGGTTGGATTGGAGTCGGTACGGCTGGGCAGCGCGGGATTCATTGTCCCCTATATGTTTGTTTACGGAAATGGCCTTTTGATGATGGGGGAGCCATTGGCTGTGGCACAAGCTATCATCACAGCGCTCATCGGAGGATATTCCCTGTCTATTGCGTTGGTAGGCTACCAGTTTACAAGCGTTTCCGTACCTCGGCGGGTGCTCTATTGTGCGGCTGCACTGCTGCTGATTCACCAGGGGGGAATGACGGACATGATTGGAATCGTGATTGCGGTGCTGCTGAGCGTTTTGAACCGTACGCAAAATAAGAAAATTAGCATGCAGCCGACCTGAGGTATGGAAGATATGCGATGAATCATGGAGTGTTTTCATGAAATAGTTCAGTAGGGAGTGATTGCTTTGCAGGATGTCTATATGATAAGCGGCGTGCGAACAGCCATCGGAGTATTTGGCGGCGCACTGAAAGGAGTGCCGGCGCACCATATGGCGGCGGCGGTATTGAAGGAAGCGGTATCCCGTGCCGGTATTACACCGGAGCAGGTAGACGAAGTGGTACTGGGCGAGGTTCGTAACAGCGAGGTGTCCAACATGGGGCGCGTGGCGTTGCTGATGGCTGGCTTTCCAGAAGCCACCCCCGGCGCAACGGTCAACCGCCTGTGCGCCTCGTCCCTTGAGGCCACAAGGCTGGCTTTCCATGCCATTCAGACGGGAAGCTGTGATGTCATGGTGGCGGGCGGTGTGGAGAGTATGAGCCGCGCCCCTGTGTACTTAAACGGAGACCGTTTTGGAAGTGAACCCCTCTCCCTGGTCAATTCCAGTCTGGATAGCTCCCGCAGCTCGGTGCCGGCGGAACTCTACGGTAGGAATCTTGCCATGACAATCACAGCCCAAAATGTGGCCGACCGCTATGAAATCGGCCGGGAGGATCAGGATGTGTTTGCATTGCAAAGTCAGAACCGGGCGGCAAAAGCAATTGAAACCGGCGTGTTTCAGGAGGAAATTGTACCACTGGAATACAAGGCTGGAAAGGAAATGAGGATCTTTTCCGTGGATGAAGGGCCCCGCGGCGGATTGACCATGGAGAAGCTCGCCAGGCTGAAGCCGCTCTTTGAAGGGGGCTCTGTGACTGCCGGCAATGCCTGTGGACGCAATGATGGCGCCAGCGCCATTGTGCTGATGTCCGGGGATAAGGTGCGCGAGCTTGGCGTAAAGCCCATATGCAAACTTACTGCCATCACGGCCAGCGGCGTTTCCCCTGAGATTATGGGCATCGGTCCTGTTTCAGCGGTGGAAAAACTCTGGAAGAAAACGGGTTTTGCCATGGAGGACATTGACTTGGTGGAGCTGAATGAGGCATTTGCCTCCCAGTCCCTGGCCTGCATTCGGGCGCTGGGTATGGATCAGGAAAAGGTGAATGTGAACGGCGGTGCGATTGCCCTGGGGCATCCTCTGGGCAGTACCGGAACCCGGCTGCTTGTGACCCTGGGCTATGAAATGCGGCGCAGAGGCGCAAAGCGCGGACTTGCCGCGTTATGTGTCGGCGGCGGCCAGGGCATGGCGGCGCTTGTGGAAGAGCCAAATATTTGAGAGCACGAAAAGGAGTGGCGGCAGATGAAATTTGAAGAGATCAAAACAATTGTTGTGATCGGCAGCGGCAATATGGGGCGTCAGATTGCACTGAATATAGCGCTTCATGGTTATCGTGTCATCGTTCATGACGTGAGCGAGGCGGCACTGGAGGGCGCCAAAAACTGGACCGGGGAATATCTGGCCGGACGTGTTGCAAAAGGGAGAATGACCCGGGAGCGGGTGGACGAGGCCGAAGCATGTCTGACCTTTGAGCCTGATTTTAAGAAGGCTGCTGAGCAGGCGGATGTGGTCATTGAGGCCGCCATCGAAAATCTGGAGGCCAAGAAGGAGCTTTTTCAGAATTTGGATATTGCCTGTCCCCCTCATACGATTCTGGCAACCAACAGTTCCAGCATTGTCAGCTCCAAGCTGGCGTCTATGACAGGGCGGCCTGACCGGGTTTTGAATATGCATTACTTTAATCCGGCTATGGTGATGGAGCTGGTTGAGGTTGCAATGAATCCGTGGACGTCTGAGGAATCCGCGCAGATGATTATGCAGCTGTGCCGGTCCACCGGAAAGACCCCTATTTTGTTGAGAAAAGAGATACGCAGCTTTGTGGTGAACCGCCTGATGGACGGAATTTTCAAGGAAGCGTTCTACCTTTTGGATCAGGGCGTTGCCACGGTGGAGGAGATTGACATTGCCGCTGAAAAAGGTTTGAAGCATCCCATGGGCCCCTTTAAGCTGCTGGATCAGATCGGCATTGACGTAAGCTATACTGTGCGCGCCGAATATTACAAGGAGACGGGAGATGAGGCCAACCGTCCCAGCCACATTCTTGAGGATAAAGTAAAGGAAGGAAAACTTGGCCGCAAAACAGGTGAGGGTTTCTATCAGTATTAATTTGCAGCAGGAAAGGAGCGGTGAAGCATATGGAAGAATATACAAGACTTCTTGTTACCGTGGAGGAGAATGGCCTGGCAACCGTGATCAACAACCGGCCCGAGATGCACAACGCACTGGATCCCGTTACATATAGTGAATTAAAGCGGGCCTTCCTGACTCTGGACGAGGATCCCAGGGTGCGGGTCATCATTCTCACCGGGGCGGGGGAGAAGGCCTTTGCCAGCGGCGCAGACCTGAAGGTGCTGAGAGACCGGCCCTTCCTGGAGGCGCTGGACGCCGTGGTGCAGGGCACCTTCAACGTGATTGAAGGGGTGTCCAAGCCTGTGATTGCCGCTATTGAGGGATACTGTCTGGGCGGCGGCTGTGAGCTTGCCATGGTATGCGACATCCGCATCAGCGGGGCCAAGGGGAAATTCGGCCAGCCGGAGACCAAGTTCGGTATCATCCCCAGCGCGGGGGGAACCCAGCGGCTGCAGCGCCTGGTCGGGTTTGGAAAGGCGAAGGAGCTGATTCTGACCGGGGATGTGATTGACGCTGAGGAGGCCCATCGCCTTGGACTTGTCAACAAGGTTGTAGAGCACGGGAAGGCGCTGGAGACGGCCCGGGAAATGGCAAAGAGGATCGTTGAGCGTGCGCCCATTGCCACTAAGGTAGCCAAAGCATGTATCAATATGGGGGCCAACACTGATCTGCGGTCCGGGCTGATGTTCGAGCGGTATGCCCAGGCTCTGGTCTTTGCCACCGAGGATAAATACGAAGGGACAAACTCCTTTCTGGAAAAAAGACCTCCCGTCTACAAAAACCGCTGAGAGAGAAATTTTTCCGGTGCATGGTGGGCGGAAAAAGGGTGCCTTTTTGTTTGAGCGCTTCCCCGTAAGGGGATTAGATAGATGCCAAATAGAAATTTAGGAGGAATGATGGAAATGAACATGAAGAAAATGCTTGCCCTTGTACTGGCCGGCGCGATGAGCCTTTCCCTTGCCGCCTGCGAAAGCAGCAATACCACCTCCCCCAACACCAGTGGCAGTTCTTCCAATTCCAACGCAACCAGCACCAGTAAGAGTCCCATTCTGATCACGATCGGAACGGGCACTGTTGGAGGCGGCTGGTACTCTATGGGCGGTGCCCTGGCCAATGTTTTGACCGAGTACATGCCCAATGCCAGCGTTACCTCCATCGCCACCAATGCATCGCTGGAAAATATGTCCATGCTGCAGGCCAATAAGCTTGAAATCGGTATGGCCAATACCGATGTGGTTTATCAGTCTTACTATGGTCTGAACGACTATGCAAAGTACGAGGATCTGAACACCCTGTGCATGATGGATGAGATTTATCTGACTTTGTTGGTGGCAAAGGACTCCGGCATTGAAAGCTTTGCCGACATGAAGGGCAAGCGCCTTGGCACCGGAACCGCAGGCAGCGGTCTGTATCTGATGGTGGAGGCGATTCTGGGCGCCTATGGCTGGACCTATGACGATGTGGTTCCCTATCAGGCCAGCACCGCCCAGCAGGGCGATGCGCTGAAGGACGGCAACATCGATGCCGCCTGTTTCCTGATGACCGGACGTTCCGGCGCCTCCGCCAGCATTGTGGAGATGGTCTCTACCTTCGACTGTCACCTGATTCCCTTTGATGACGAACAGATCAAGGCCCTCAATGAGGCGTGCCCCTATTATCTGGATGACTACATCCCAGGCGGTTGGGTGGAGTCCAATTCTGAGCCGGTCCATACCTTTGGCGTGAATACCCAGATGTTGGTTCGCAGTGACATGGATGAGCAGGTGGCCTATGATCTTATTAAGACGATCGTGGAGCATCTGGATGGCCTGACGGCAATTCATCCCGCGTTCAGTGTTATGACCGATGACTATATTGCAAGTGGTATGTCGCTTCCCCTGCATCCTGGAGCGGAGCGGTATCTGAAGGAAATCGGCGCGGAAATCAGTTATCTTGAGGGCCCGTAATTAATCCATTTCGTTTTTCCGGTAGGGCGCGCCCTGGGATAAGCGGGGCGTGCCCTTTCTCGGCTGATTATCTCAAAAGGAAGGGCAAATATTGATGAATTATTTAAAGGAATATCAGGCAAAGCGGCGCACGGCTCAAGAAGCTGCCGCGCTTGTGAAAAGCGGAATGTCATTAGACTGGGGATACAGCAATTCTAAGCCTGTGGCAATTGACATTGAGCTTTCTGCCAGAGCGGAGGAGTTAAGCGATGTAAGCATCAAGAGTACGGTTTGTCCGGCGCATTTTCATGTGTTTGACGCCGATGACACAGGCAAATCCTTTGTCTATGTCAGCGGACATTGCACCGCACCGGAGCGCCATTACATTGAGCGGGGCTTTGCCAGCTATGCCCCTTCCAGTCTGGGACAAAATGCCGATTGGCTTTATAAGGGCTACCGAAAGGTTGACATCGCAATGCTCCAGGTGGCGCCCATGGATCGGCACGGCTACTTTAATTTCGGGCCGCAGGCAACCTTTCTCAAGGCCATTTGTGATGTCGCCTCCCTCGTTATCATTGAGATAAATCCTCAGATGCCCATCGCCTTGGGCGGTAAGGAGGAGGCCATTCACATCAATGAGGTGGACTATATCGTTGAGGATGAGCGAGCCAATGTTCCTATGACCACCATGCCCGCTGCCAAACCCACCGATGTGGATCGAAAGATTGCCGGCTATATACTGGAAAACATCTCCTCCGGATGCTGCATCCAATTTGGCATTGGCGGCGTACCTAATGCGGTGGGAGAGGTGTTGCTGGAGTCCGACCTCAAGGATCTGGGTATTCACACCGAGATGATGACCGAATCTATGATGAAGCTACACTACGCGGGTAAAATCAGCGGCAAGTATAAAAATTTGGATCAGGGTAAGATCGTCTATTCCTTTGCGCTGGGCAGCAAGGAACTGTTTGACTTTGTGGATAAAAACCCGGCGCTGGCAGTCTATCCCACCTCATACACCAACAACCCCGTCACAATTGCGCAAAACCGGAACGCCGTGTCCATTAACAACTGCCTGGAGGTGGATCTGACGGGCCAGGCGTGTGCGGAATCGGTTGGGCCCCGGCACATCAGTGGAGCGGGCGGACAGTTGGAATTTGGCATGGGCTGCTACTATGCCGATGGAGGCAAGGCCTTCCTTTGCCTTTCCTCTACCTTTGAACGGAAGGATGGCACAAAGGAATCCCGGATTCGGCCGCTTCTGCGGGAGGGCGCTGTGGTGACCACCCCCCGCCCACAGGTCATGTATCTGGTGACGGAATACGGAATTGTGAACCTGAAGGCCAGGTCGCTATGGGAAAGAGCGGAGCTGATCATTGGACTGTCCGCGCCAGAGTTCCGTGAAGGACTGATACAGGAAGCGGAAAAGCTGGGAATCTGGAGGCCCAGCAATAAACGAAGCTAGAAGAGCGCCAGAAAAAGGCGATAAAAATGAAAAGACCTGACCGCCTGTGGCTGCCCCCACAAGCTGGTCAGGTCTTTTGGTGCGATCTATCATCACTTTAGGTCAAAGGATGAAATAATTGAGGGCGATCTCTGCTCTTTGTCTGCAAAGGGAAAATTCTCTTAGAACCATGCTCTGCAACGTCCATTCGGGTTATTCATCCCTGTTCGAGCCTCTCTACCGCGCGCCCTTTCTCATCTACGCTGTAACAAAGCGGTTTTCCAGATTGCGCAGTTGATACCAGCGATGCGTTGTTTTATAATGGAACCATCTTTCGGCAAGACAGCTTGTCTGTATTTTATGGCAGGCTCACTGTTTGTTATAGCCATCTCGATTGAAGCCTGGGAAATAGCCGCTTGTACAGAATTTGTATAAGATTCAGGGATTGGGATGAGTGATAGTATTGAGGAGAAAAGCTGATGGAACAGAACGGGATAATAACACGCGAAACGGAGCAAATGATAATACGCCCTGAGCATCCCAATGATTACAATGCCATCCTGCGGCTTACCTATGAAGCTTTTCTGACGCTTGACTACCCTGGACGGCGGCGGATGGACGAACATTACTTGATTTACCTGCTGCAAGGCTCAACCTTTGTCATCCCGGAGCTTTGCTTTGTCGCGGAGCAGGACGGCGAGATTGTTGGGCATATCCTGTACACCAAGAGCGAAATCCTGCGCCCGGACGACCATTACCTTCGGGCCGCTGAGCGTCCTGCCGGAACGTCACAGGCAGGGGATCGGTTCCGCTCTGGTGCGCCACAGCATGGAAAAGGCGCTAGAGATGGGCTTCGGCGCGGTTTTGGCAAAAAAATGATCGCGCAGATGCTTACCATGCTGCGAAAGGCTGGAGCAAGAACGGTCATCGTGGAACCGGAACGGGACAACACCGCCTCGAACCGCGCGCTGGAGGCGGACGGTTTTTTATGGAACGGCGAGGACTACCATTTGGAGCTTGAAGATGCGGGCTTATGAACAAATACATCGCGCCTCTGCGCGCGCGTTCATCGCGATAAACTTTAGTGCCAACACACGCTCGCGGCTACTTGGCCTGCGTGACGAGTTGCAATCAAACTCGCGGTATGGAAAATTCTCCCCACCGGAAAATCTGCACCTGACCCTGGCGTTCCTCGGTGAGTGCGATGCAAAACAGACCGCTGCCGCAAAAGCCGTTCTTGATGCGCTCACCTTCGAGCCGTTCGACATCACAATAGACCATGTTGGGCATTTCAAGCGTGATGGCGGTGATATTTGGTGGGCGGGCGTTCGTGACAACACCGCACTGTCGAACTTGCAGAGCGAGTTAACAGCACGGCTGCACGGGTCAGGCTTTATGCTTGAGAACCGAAAGTATAGCCCGCATATCACGCTTGCACGCGGGGTAGTGTCAGAGTATGTATTCGGTAAAACAGAGCCATTGCGCGAAACGGTCACGGGCGTGGAGTTGATGAAATCGGAGAGAATCAGCGGTAAACTGACCTATACCGCGATTCATAGGAGAGTGGCTTTACGCCATTAAAACGCAACGCCTGTTGCTTCGTGAAATGACCGGGGGCAATTTGAATTCACTCGCCGCGATCTTGATTTTCCGGGCGGCCATATATTATGCCTCCCCAAAAAACAAATAACAACAAGATAAAACTTTAAAAACTGAAAAAAATACTTGTTTGAATTTGAAGCGTACTTTCTATATAGTAGGATTCAAGAACACAAGGAGGAATGGACATGAAGGAGAAACAGTTTCATTACAGCGATTACCGGAGTGGGGAGTTGGTCAATGGAATTGAGCGCGCAGCCCACCGGGCGCTGCTGTACAGCACGGGGCTGGACCAGGAGGACATCAAAAAACCGCTGGTGGCCGTGGTGAACTCTTTTACCGAGATGGTACCGGGACACATTCACCTGCGGGAAATTGCGGAGTATGTTAAGCAGGGCATCTCTCAGGCGGGGGGGATTCCCCGTGAGTTTAATACCATTGCCCTGTGCGATGGCATCTGTCAGGGCCACCGGGGGATGAGCTACCCTCTACCCAGCCGGGAAAACATTGCCGATGCCGTGGAAATGATGATTGAGGCCCACCATTTTGATGCCATGGTTATGCTTCCGGGTTGTGATAAAATTGTCCCCGGTATGATTATGGCGGCGGCCCGGGTGAACATTCCTACCATCATTGTTCCCAGCGGACCGATGATGGCGGGCAGTTACGGAGGCAAGGAGGTCATTACCCTGACCGACATGCGGGAGTTTATCGGACAGACCCAGACAGGTGCAATGACGGAGCAGGAACTGACTGAGCTGGAGCTAAAGGCGCTGCCCACCTATGGAACCTGTGCCATGCTTGGGACTGCCAACTCCATGAGCTGTCTGTGTGAAATTTTAGGGCTTTCCCTTCCCGGCTGCAGCACCGCTCTGGCGGTATCTGCGGAAAAGCGCCGGTTTGCCAAGGAATCGGGCCGCCGGGTTGTGGAGATGATTCGCCAGAAGCTGACGGCGCGCAGCATTTTATCCCGGGGGGCGCTTCTCAACGGGATTCGCGGCACAATGGCCATGGGGGCCTCTACCAATACGGTGCTGCACTTGATGTCCATCGCCGCAGAATCAGGGGTAGACCTGAAGCTCGCTGACTTTGACCGAATCAGCAGGCAGATCCCCTATATCTGTAATCTCAAGCCCTCAGGGGATTACCCTCTGGCAGCGCTGCATGAGTGCGGCGGCATTCCGGCTGTTCTGAAGGCCATTGAGGGGATGCTGGACCCGGAACATATGACCGTTACGGGAAATACAATATTGGAGAATTTGGCACAGGTACCGCTGGTGGAAAATGATTTGATTTGGCCAGTTCATGCCCCTAAAAATGAGGAGGGTGGCATCGCTATCTTGTACGGAAGTCTGGCCCCCAATGGCGCGGTGGTAAAAAAATCCGGGGTTAAGCCCTCGATGTACCAGTTTACAGGCAGTGCCAGGGTATTTCACTCTATGGAGGACGCGAGCGCCGCGGTATCGAACGACCAGATCAGGAAGGGCGATGTCATTGTCATCCGTTATGAGGGGCCCAAAGGGGGGCCGGGCATGCGGGAGATGCACATGACAACCTCGCTGCTGGTGGGACGGGGGATGGATGAAAGCTGTGCTTTGGTCACCGATGGTCGGTTTTCCGGCTCAACCAGAGGGCCATGTATCGGCCACATCTCACCTGAGGCGGCGGCTGGGGGTCCTATTGCCGCCGTTGAGGAGGGGGACAGGATTATAATTGACATCCCAAACCGTCGCCTGGATTTAGATGTGCCACCTGAGATTATCGCACAACGGCTGGAACAGGTAATTCCAATTGTCAAGCCACGCACACCCTCCTTGGCGAAATATGCCGCTCTTGTTACTTCTGCCGATCAGGGCGCAGTGCTAAAAATACCAGAAGAAAAAGAAGGACAAAGAAAAGAAATGAGGGAACCATCATGATTACAAAACCGCGCTACTTCTAAAGCAATGGCTATCGGTTGTCCGCCGCCCTCCATTTGCCTGATGATTATCACCTTGCAAATGTGAATAAGAGCAGGAAAAAAGTGCGTTCCCGTATCCCGGGAACGCACTTTTTTCCTAAGTCTGAACGAATTGGGGCAGTCCATCCTTCGCGGGAGATGCGAGGCGCTATTTCAATCCGGTCCTTTTTGGGGGGAGGCCGGAGACGATTTGGTCTGCGGCCTCTGGAGCGCGCTTGCGCTCCAGAGGAGCAGTAGGGCCCGTGCAGGGCGCTGAGAAAACTGCAAGTCCGGCCAGGGGAAATGGCCGGCGCAGGGAGAAAGGGGGGTCAAGCCCTTTCGTAGCCAAGGAGAAAACATAGAATGTTAAGTCCATCTATAGGATAGCATACTCCTGGGAAAAAATATCAAGAAACTTGGAATATTTTGTGAACGAAGTGTTAAATCAAATATGGAAATTAGGCAATATGACCAAAGCCCGCCCCTGTTCCAGAACAGGGGCGGGCTGATTCCGTTTAGATGCCCATTTGAATCCACAGGTTGCTGTATAGCGTGAGAATGTCCTGAGGCAGTGTCAGATAAGCTTCGCAGTGCTTCAGGACAGACTGGGAAGGGGCCATAATTTCAAAAACGCCCGGGTCCAGCGCCGCGCCGTAAACTTCCTCATAGTAGGCGGGGTACTGCTCCAGCGCCCCCTGGTTGGGTGAGGCATAATAGATATAGTCCATGTTGGCGAGGCTGGCCTCTGTGGAGCACATGAAATTGATCCAAGCCTCAGCCTCATCCTTGTTTTCGGCGTCTTTTAAAACGCACATGGCATCCACAAACCAGTTGCTGCCGCCCACGCCCTGGGGCAGTACAAAGCGAAGATCCTCGTTGACCTCCAGCATCGAGACATAGTCCCCCGCGTAGTAGGGGGCAATGGCGGCCTCTCCGGTCTCCATTTTATCAAAGACCTCATCCATAACAAAGGACTGGTACACCCCCGCCTGCTTTGCGTCCGCCAGCCGGGCATAGGCCTCGTTGATTTCATCTGTATTTATGGTATTGACAGAATAGCCCAAGGACATAAGCGCGATGCCGATGGCATCCCGGGGATTGCGGATCATCAGCACATTTCCGGCATATTGGGGGTCAAACAGGGCGTCCCAGCCGTCAATGTCTCCGCCGGTCATGGTGGGGTTATAAATAATGCCCAGCGTGCCCCAGGCATAGGGGACGGAGTATAGATTTTCCGGGTCGTAGCTTAGATTTTTGTATGCATCGCCGATGAGGGAAAAATTGGGGATGTTGTCAAAATTCAGCTGCGCCAGCATGTCCTCTTCAATGAGGAGAGAGATCATATAATCAGAGGGGACGATCACATCGTAATTTGCGCCCCCTGTTTTGAGCAGGGAATAGAGCGCTTCATTGCTCTCCGCGGTTTGATAGTTGACCTTGATCCCGGTCTCATTTTGGAATTGATCAATCAAATTCGGGTCAATGTACTCCCCCCAACTGCAGATGTTGACCACGCGTTTTTCGGTTCCCGCACCGGGATTTTCACTGCCGGCGCTGCCACAGCCGGAGAGAAGCAGCCCCAGAGACAGGGAGAGGATGAGGGTAAATGACAGTGTTTTTTTCAAGGGTTCATTCCTCCTAGCGGATATTGTTGATTGCAGACGAATTTGCCGCGCGTCTCTGTTCCGGTGAGGGCAATTATATCTTTCTGGCTGCATTTCGGGCCTCTTGGCGTGCCTCCCGGACATTGACGGTCACAAGCAGAATGAGGACAATTCCGAACAACAGGGTGGAGATGGCGTTGATTTTTGGGCTGATGCGCTTTTTGGTCATGCCGTAGATCACCATAGCCAGCGTGGAGGTGGCAGAGCCCGCCGTAAAGTAGCTGATTACAAAGTCGTCCACAGACATGGTAAAAGCAATGAGCATACCGTTGACAATACCGGGTTTAATTTCCGGCATGACCACCTTCCAAAAGGCTTGCAGCCAGGTACAGCCCAGATCCTGCGCCGCGTCCACCAGATGCTTGTCCATCTGCCGCAGCTTTGGCATGATAGAGAGAATGATATAGGGGATATTAAAGCAGACATGCGCCAGCATCAGTGTGGTAAAGCCGAGGTAGAGCCGGGTGGGCAGCGCAGTGCCCAGCGCGCTGTTGATCGCGGCGGCGGCGGAACCCCAGAGCTGAAATGCGGCCACAAAAAAGAGGCAGAGGGAAACCCCCGTAACAATATCCGCGTTCATGAGCGGAATGTGATCGATTGCCAGCAATGGGGCACGCAAGCGCCGGTTCATATTATAAAAACCGATGGCGGCAAAGGTGCCGATGACTGTTGCAATCAGAGTGGAGAGCAGGGCAACGAGCAGCGTGGTGTAGACCGCAGACATGATTTCCCGGTCCTGAAACAGCTGTACATACCAATCCAGGGTAAAGCCCTGCCAGACGGTGCGGCTTTTGGAGTCGTTGAAGGAAAATATCATCAGGACAAAGATGGGGGCGTAGAGAAAGAGAAATACCAATCCCATAAAGAGCTTGGAAAAAACCGTGGGGGCTCTCATAGTATCACCGCCTGTTCTTCTCCCTCGCCAAAACGGTTCATTACCAGCATGCAGATCAGAACGATTCCCATCATCACAAGGGCGATGGCGCTGCCCAGCCGCGGATTATAGGCGGAGCCGAGAAATTGCAGTTCAATCAAGTCTCCCAGCAGCATTTCCGTCCCGCCGCCCAACAGCTTTGAGATGGCAAAGGTGGAGACTGATGGGACAAACACCATTGTAACCCCCGACAGTACCCCCGGAAGAGACAGGGGGAAAATCACCTTTCGAAAGATGCGGCTGGAGCTTGCGCCCAGATCCCGGGCCGCCTCCAACAGGGAGTGGTCCAGCTTGACAATGACGGAATAGATGGGAAGAATCATAAAGGGGAGGTAATTATACACCATACCCAGCACCACAGCGCCCTGGGTATTGATCATGCGGAAAAACTCCATTTGTGTGTTCCGGCCTGTGGATAAAGACAGGCCAAACAGTTCGTTGAGCCAGGCACACAGGGTGTTGAGCCCGGCGTTACAGAGGTTCCCCAGGTCAATGATGCCCACCGCGGCAAACAGCCGGTTGAGAAGCCCTGTGTTTTCTAAAATGGACATCCATGCGTAGGTGCGAAGCAGGAAGTTGATCCACATGGGCAGGATGATCAGCATCATGGCAACGCGCTGAAAACGGGGCCCCTCTCTGGACAGCAGATAGGCCATGGGATAGCCGATGAGCAGACAGACTCCGGTGGCGACAAGGGCCAGCTTGAACGAGCGGGTAAACACCACCAGATAATCCCCCATACGGGAGAAGTTCTCCAGGGTGAATCCGCCGCCCGCTGCGGAAAAGGCATAAAGGACCACCAGCACGATGGGGGCCACGACAAACAGCGCCATCCAAATCACATAGGGGAGGGAAAAGAGTGACAGCTTATTCTTCATTGCCGCCCTCCTCCCGCTCAGGGGCATAAGCGGCATCGCTGATCTCCTCATATTCCTCGCTGTAGGAGCTGTAGTCGCCAAACAGTCCGGAATAATGGGTCTTTTTCATAATATGGAATCCGTCCGGGTCAATTTTGATGCCGATGCGCACGCCCACAGGGGAGAAGTCGGTGGTCTGGATCAGCCATTTAAAGCCATAGAAGTCCACAATGATATCATAGTGCATCCCTTTAAACGTGACAGAGGTCACAGTACCTTTGAGCTGTCCCTGCGCCTCCTCCACAATGTCCACATCTTCCGGACGGATGACCACATCCACGGGCTCATTGGGGGCGAACCCCTTGTCCAGGCATTGAAAGCGGCGGTTAAAAATTTCCACCACGCCATCGGCGCGCATGAGCCCATCGAGGATATTGGATTCCCCAATAAAATCGGCGACAAAAGCGTTTTGCGGCTCATTATAAATGTCCTCGGGGGAGCCGATTTGCTGGATTTTTCCCGCGTCCATCACCACAACGGTGTCGGACATGGCCAGCGCCTCCTCCTGGTCATGGGTGACATAGATGAAGGTGATTTCCAGCGCCTGCTGAATCCGCTTCAGCTCATTTTGCATATCCTTGCGCAGGCGCAGGTCCAGCGCGCCCAGCGGCTCGTCCAGTAAAAGCACCTTTGGCTGGTTGACCAAAGCCCGGGCAATGGCCACCCGTTGCTGCTGTCCGCCGGAGAGGGCGGAACTACTCCGCTTTTCAAAACCGCGCAGATTGACAATTTCCAGCATCTCCATTACCCTGCGGTCAATTTCTTTTTCGGGGAGCCGCTGCTTTTTGCCATTGGGCCCGCTTTTTGGGATGCGCAGGCCGAAGGCGATATTTTCATATACATTGAGGTGGGGAAACAGAGCGTATTTTTGAAATACTGTATTAATGGTCCGCTTGTGGGGCGGGATATGATTAACCCTCACGCCGTCAAAAAATACATCTCCAGCGGTAGGGGTCTGAAAACCACCGATGATACGCAGGGTGGTTGTCTTCCCGCACCCACTGGGCCCGAGCAGCGTGAGGAATTCCTTACTGTTAATTGAGAGATCGATGTTATCAAGCACGACCTCACCGTCAAACGCCATGGTGCATCCGGCCAAACAGATCAGCTCTTTGGACATGTATCTCCCCCATTTCCCCTAGGTAAGCACTGATTCCATCAGACAGGCACAATTTCCTGTCTTGATTTATGGGCGTTTGCTCCGATGGAGGCGGGGCAAACAGCATTGATCCAGCAGTTGCCAAGTACGCTATAAAAACTGACGTCAGCGCCCCTGGTCCCATTTCCAGTTCTGGAGAAAAAGACACTGTATCCATAAAACAGGAGAGCATATCTCAAAATAGCGAAATATACTATATCTGGTTGCCCCGCAAAAGTCAATCGTTTCCCACAAAAATTGCAACGAATTTCGCACTGGCGCTCTATGGCGCGCAGAGTACCGATTGCCGGGGCGTGCGGCGTCAAATCAGACCGCCCTGCTGCATGGGCGGGAGGGAGTAATCTGGAAAATATTCCTGCACAAACGCCACGCTGTCTACCCGCCAACAGCGGCCGTTGAGGGGTGTCAGCGGTCCGGCATCGCTCTGAAAACAGAATTCCAGCTTGTAGGAATAGAGTGCCTGATAGCTGCGCTGATAGCAGCGGTTGTCCCGTTCCCGTCCATATTTGCCGTCCCCCAGCAGTGGGTGTCCTACTGCTGCGAATTGGGCCCGGATCTGGTGGGTACGCCCAGTGACCAGGCGGCACTCCATCAGGGAGAGGCCATCTCGCACAGCCAGCGTGCGGTACAGGGTGACCGCGGTCTTTGCGCCCGGCACCGGGTGAGAGCGGACATAGACCTGCTTTTTCCGTTCATCCTTAAATAAGTAGTGTTCCAGCTTTCCCTGGGGCTTATCCATGGTTCCGTGGATAATACAGAGATAGTATTTCTCAATCTCCCGGTCGCGGATTTTCTGATTGATCATCCGCAGCCCCTCGGCGGTCTTCGCCGCAATGACAATGCCACCCGTGTTGCGGTCAATACGGTTGCACAGGGCGGGCGCAAAGGTATTTTCCTGATCGGGCGACCAGGCCTTTTTTTGATAGAGGTAGGCCTGAATGTGGGTGAGGAGCGTGTGGAAGCGTTCGGACTCGTCCGGGTGAACCACAAGACCCGGCCGTTTATCCAGCAGAATGATATGCTCGTCCTCATAGAGAATGTTCAACTGGGGCTGGGAAAGGGACAGGAAAGCGTTTTCCGGGGTGGGGGTATCAAAAAACTCATCATTGATGTATAATTGAAGCAGGTCTCCATCTGTCAGGCGCGTGTCCCGCTTCGCGCCCCTCCCGTTGACCTTGATGCGCTTGAGGCGGATGTATTTTTGCGTCAACGGACTGGAAAGGAGGGGCAGGGTTTTTCCAATCCAGCGGTCCAGGCGCTGTCCGGCATCATTTTTTCCAATGGTAAATTCCTTCATAAGGACCGCCTTCCTATCGCAGAGAATCTGATTCACTTTAAATTCAACACAAAATTTTCCGTTTGTCAATAGAAAAAATAATTGACAAGAGCTTGTTTTTTCATTATAATACTCGCTGTACCATTACGCAAGTGTGGGGTCAATACCCCGGCAGGAGGGACGTCATGCGGCTGGATTTACGGGATCTCATCCATGCGCCGGACGCAAGGAAGTCGTTTCAGTTTTCATTGGATTTGTCCGATGTGGAGCTGTTCGGGGAAAAACCCATCTCCCAGCCTGTGCTGGCTCAGGGAACGGTCACAAATCACGCCGGCGCGCTGGTGCTGGAGGGAACGGCAGCGTCCCGATTGGATTTGACCTGTGCCCGCTGCCAAAAGACCTTTTCCCGGGAAAAGTCGGTTTCCCTCGATTGCCTGCTGGCACACGAGTTGGAAAACGAGGAGCAGGATGAAATTGTGCTGCTGGACGGGAATGAGGTAGACCTGGATGAGCTGGTATCCACGGCCTTTATCCTTGCACTGGATACAAAAAACCTTTGCTCAGACGACTGCAAGGGTCTGTGTGTGAAGTGCGGTGCCGATCTAAATAACGGTCCGTGTCAGTGCAAACCTGAAGTAGATCCACGATTGGCTGCGCTTGCGCAGCTGTTGGGAGATAACTGAGTAGACCAAACGTGCCTTGCGGGGCACATGAATAAAAGGAGGTGTCATCCATGGCGGTTCCTAAGAGAAAAGTGTCCAAAGCCCGGCGCGATAAACGGCGCAGCTCCCACTGGAAGTTGGAAACCCCCGGTATTGTGACCTGCCCCAAGTGCGGTGCCTATCGGCTGCCGCACCGTATGTGCAAGTCTTGCCTGACCTATAACGGACGTGAATTTGGACAAGTTCAAGCTCAGTAACGAAGAGAAAAAAAGGCTGTCATGAAGCAATTTTCGTGGCAGCCTTTTTTTGTCTTTGAACAATGAGTGGCTATCTGGGGTGTACTTCGTATGGTTGCAATCTGGGAAGGGATACGGTAGAATAAAGTGGGTGTGCTTATGGAAGGCGGGGTGGCGCAGTGAGTATGACGGTGATCCGGCGTGTGGAGCCGGAAAGTCCTGCTGCCCGGGCCGGACTGAGACCGGGAGAGATGTTGCTGAAGGTGGGAGAAAACCCCATTCATGACATCTTGGATTATAAATTTTATACCTACGATGCCCGCGTGCTCCTTACCGTGAAAGAGCCGGACGGCGCAGTGCGCACCGTCCCCGTCCGGAAAGCGGAGGGGGAGGATCTGGGGGTGGAGTTTGAAACCTACCTGATGGACCGGGCCCGCTCCTGTGCCAATCAATGTATCTTCTGTTTTGTGGATCAAATGCCAAAGGGGATGCGCCCCAGCTTGTATTTTAAAGACGATGATGCGCGGCTGTCCTTTTTGATGGGGAATTATTTAACGCTCACGAACTTGTCGCAGCGGGAGATTGCGCGTATCATCAGCCTGCGTATTTCGCCGATCAACATCTCGGTTCATACCACAAACCCGCAGCTGCGCGCAGAGATGCTGGGTCACCGCCGGGCGGGGGAGGGTGCTGCTTTGATGCACCGCTTTGCAGAGGCCAAGATCACGATGAACTGCCAGATTGTCGCCTGTCCCGGGATGAACGATGGGGCTGAGCTGGAGCGCACCATGGGGGATTTGGCTCAGATGTACCCATCCGTTCACAGTGTGTCGGTGGTGCCGGTGGGGCTGACAAAGTTTCGGGAAGGGCTTTATCCCTTGCGCCCTTATACCCGGGAGGAGGCCGCCGGGGTCATTGACCAGGTGGAGGCCTTTGGCAGGGCACACAAGAAACGCACAGGGACGAGCCTTATCTGGTGCTCGGATGAATTGTACCTCTTAGCAGAGCGTAATCTGCCAGAAGAGGAATATTACGAGGAGTTTGCGCAGTTGGAAAATGGTGTGGGCATGCTGCGCCTGCTGCGGTCGGAGTTTGCCCGCGCGCTGGAGCTGATGGAGGCGGAGGAGATGGAAGGGGCCATGCCCTTCACCATTGCGACCGGGGTCTCGGCAGCACCCTTTCTGCGGGAAATGGTTGACATGGCCCGGAAGCGGTGTGATAAAATAAAAGGAACTGTCTACGCCATCCGAAATGATTTTTTTGGAGAGACCGTGGTGGTGTCCGGTTTGGTAACCGGGGGAGATTTGATTGCCCAGTTACAGGGGAAACCACTGGCCCAGCGGCTGCTGATCCCAATCAATATGCTCCGCGCGGGGGAGCGGGTGTTTTTGGATGATGTGACGATACAGGCTGTGGAGGAGGCACTTCACGTCACAGTTACAACCGTGGGGCAGGATGGATATGAACTGTGTGAGGTCATGTTTAGCTTGGCATCTGCGCGCAATGAGAGCGGATGTTCCCCACGGGAAGAGGAATACTATAGCTATAACCCCCCATTGCGCTGATGCGGCGCCAGTGGGGAGAAAAGGAAGTGATTGCATGCCAAAACCGCTGGTGGCTCTGGTTGGCCGGCCCAATGTGGGAAAATCCATGCTGTTTAATAAGCTCTGCGGACAGCGGCTGTCCATTGTGGAGGACACTCCGGGCGTCACACGGGATCGGCTCTATGGCAAGTGCGAGTGGATGGGGCGTACCTTTGATCTGGTTGATACCGGCGGAATTGAGCCGGGGACGGATGATCAAATTTTGGCCTTTATGCGGGAACAGGCGGAGATTGCCATTGCCGCGGCCACAGTCATTGTGTTTGTCTGTGATGTGAAGACCGGAGTGACCGCCTCCGACCAGGAGGTGGCGAATCTGCTGCTGCGTTCCCGAAAGCCGGTGGTACTGGCGGTGAATAAGACCGATCAGGTGGGACGGGAAAACCCCGACATCTATGAGTTTTATAATTTGGGGCTGGGAGACCCGATCGCCGTCTCTGCGGTCCATGGACATGGGACCGGCGATTTGCTGGATGCCTGCGTTGCCTATTTTCCCCCACAGGATGAGGAGGAGGAAGAACCTGACGCGATTAAGGTGGCCATCATCGGCAAACCCAATGTGGGAAAATCCTCCCTTGTGAATCAGATTCTGGGGAAGGAGCGCGTGATCGTGTCCGATGTAGCCGGGACAACGCGGGACGCTGTGGATAGTCCGTTTGAAAACGCGCTTGGGAAATATGTGTTTATCGACACCGCGGGGATGCGGAAAAAATCCCGCGTGGACGACCGAATTGAAAAGTTCTCTGTCCTGCGCGCCACCATGGCGATTGAGCGCTCGGATGTTTGCCTCATTATGATTGACGCCCGGGAGGGCGTGACGGAGCAGGACACCAAGGTGGCAGGTGTGGCTCATGAGGCGGGGAAGGCCGGTATCATTGTCGTGAATAAGTGGGACGCCATAGAAAAGGATGGGAAGACCATGGACCGGATGCGGGAAGAGGTGCGCCGGGACTTAAGCTACATGGCTTATGCCCCCATCGTTTTTATTTCCGCGCTGACCGGACAGCGGGTGGACCGTCTCTTTGAACTGATCAATTACGTGGCGAATCAGGCGGCTATGCGCATTACCACAGGGCTTCTGAATAACGTTTTGGCCGATGCCACCGCCCGGGTGCAGCCTCCCACAGACAAGGGCAGGCGGCTTAAAATCTACTATATGACTCAGGTAGGGATCAAGCCGCCCCATTTTGTCTGTTTCTGCAATGATGCGCGCCTGTTCCACTTCTCTTATCGGCGTTACCTAGAAAATCAGATCCGGGCCACCTTTGGCCTGGAGGGGACGCCCGTTCGCTTAAGCATTCGTGAAAAGGGTGAAAAGGAGGGATAGCGCATGGAGTGGCCTATGTCTGGTCCCGGATTTCTGCCGTATTCGATCCTGGTGGTCGTGTGCATGGCGTTGATAGCCTATTTTTTAGGCTGTTTTAATGGGGCGGTGATTGTTTCAAGGTACATCTTGCGGGATGATGTGCGCAGCCACGGCAGCGGCAACGCGGGGCTGAGCAACTTCTACCGCACCTTTGGCGGCATGCTGACCTTTGTGGTGATTCTCACAGATATGCTCAAGGCCGTGCTGGCCATTTTACTGGCGGTCCAGGTTTACTGCCTGATTGGCGGCGCGCCCACTGATTTGATGGCTGGCCTGGTCCGCTATTGGGCAGGACTGTGGTGCCTGGTGGGGCACATGTTTCCCTGTATGTTTCATTTCAAGGGGGGGAAGGGCATTCTATCTGGCGGCGCCATTGTCATTATGCTGGATTGGCGCGTTGCGCTTGTCGTATGGGGGGGCTTTTTCCTGCTTGTATTGTTGACGCGGTATATCTCTCTGGGGTCCTGCTGGGCGGCGGGCTCCTTTCCGGTGGCCAGTTGGCTGGTGTTCCGCTGGTGGCCGATTACTGTGCTGGCGGTGGTGATTGGGGGGCTGATTGTTTGGATGCACCGGGGAAATATTCAACGGCTGCTCTCCGGTTCGGAACGGAAATTCTCCTTTAAAAAGTCATGAGGAAGACGACCTGCGCGATGAAAAAGGAACGCAAGAAGAAACGCAAGGAGGTATGAAGTTGAACGTAACCGTGCTGGGCAGCGGCGGCTGGGGAACGGCCCTGGCCCTGGTCCTGCTGGAAAATGGACATGATGTGACGCTCTGGTCCTATTTGGAGGAGGAATCACAAGTTTTGCGCGATCAACGGGAGAACCCCATGCTCAAAGGGGTTCTTCTGCCGGAGAAATTAAAACTGACTACGCAACTGGGCGCAGTCAAAGAATGTGATGCGGTGGTGTTGGCCACGCCCTCCTTTGCTGTGCGCGCAACCGCGGCAAAGATGAAGGACTTGCTGAACCCGGGGACGGTGGTAATTTCAGTCTCCAAGGGAATTGAAAAGGACACATCGCTGCGTCTGAGCCAGGTGATTGAGGAGGAGATCGGGGAGGGATGCCCTGTGGTGGTGCTCTCCGGCCCATCCCATGCGGAAGAGGTGGGGCGGCATATCCCCACTGGCGTTGTGGCTGCGGCTGATCAGCCGGAACACGCGCAGATGGTACAGGATCTCTTCATGAACCGGCGGTTTCGAGTCTATTCCAGTGATGATAAGGTAGGAACCGAGCTGTGCGCGGCGCTGAAGAATATCATCGCCCTGTGTGCCGGCTGCTGTGATGGCATGGGCTGTGGAGATAACACCAAGGCCCTGCTGATGACCCGGGGCCTGGCGGAGATGTGCCGGCTGGGAGTGGCCCTGGGCGGACGGCGCGAGTCCTTCCAAGGGCTTGCCGGGGTGGGAGATTTGATTGTCACCTGTACCTCCATGCACTCACGCAACCGCCGCTGCGGAATTTTGATTGGACAGGGAGTCCCCCCCCAGGAGGCGGTGGGAGAGATCGGTGCCGTGGTGGAGGGCTACTATGCTGCCGCCAATGCCCGGGCATTGGCCCAAAAGGCCGGAATTGAGATGCCCATTGCCCAGGCCGCCTATGAGGTACTGTATGAGGGAAGAAACGTACACACGGTGGTGGAGGATCTCATGTCCCGGGGTAAAAAATCGGAATTGGAAGAGAGCAATTATTGGACGGGGCCGGAAAGTGAACCCCGTGATACAGACTTCACATAAGAACGTTCTATGTTTTTAGCGCGTTGCGCGTGTAAGATTGCATGAAACGCGCTGCAGCGCGGCGCAGGGGCGCCGCCTCACAAGTGAAAACGCGTTTCATTTGTGAGTAGGATCGGACGATGGAAAAATAAAGAGGACAGTACGCACGGCTGGATAGGGAACGCCGTGCGTATTGCGTGGGGAGGTGACAGGCCAAGGGGAGTGTCTTTGGTATTACATTCGGCGGGAGTGCCCATCGGACTATGCTGAGGTGTACAGACTGGTTGAGACCGCCTTTGCAGGATGACCCTGCCGTGATGTGGTGTATATGGGCAGAGAATTGGAGTCAGGAGCATGATCCGGCGTGCAAGGGACCGTTGATATTGTATAGCTGGTTCCAATAGAATCAAAACCCCCCTGTCCTTTTCCGGAAAAGGACAGGGGGACTATCTTATTTATAATAGGCTAACATTAGGCGAAACGGCGCCCGCCAACAAAGCCAGTAGTATAGTAGGCACTGTTCATGGCGCTGATGATAACGCCGGTGGAGGAGGTGGACGCATGGATGAAATTACCGGTTCCAATATAGATGCCAACATGAGTGGCGCGTTTGGAGCTGCTGCCATTGTTGAAGAAAACCAAGTCGCCGGGCTGCAATTCACCTATGCTGACCGCCACGCCATAGTTCATCTGGTCGGATGCGGTGCGGGCAATGGAATAGCCAAACTGTTTATAGATGTACTGCGCAAAGCCGGAGCAGTCAAAGCCGCTGGGAGAAGACCCGCCATAGACATAGCGGCATCCCAGAAATTGCTGGGCATAGGCGGAAATTTCGGCGCCCTTCCCAGAGTTGGCGGCCTCAGACGCGTCAACAATGGCGACATAATCAGAGCTGACATAACCGGAGTCGATTTGATACCAGCCATTTACCGTGCTGGAGATTTGAACCACTGCGCCGGTGGAGAGCTGTGTTACCTTGCCATAGTCAGTCCCAGGGCCGGAACGAACATTCAGAGGGCCCACCACAACGCGGCCATACCTGGGTTCGGCCACAGTTTCAAGGGTGGCGTGGGCGCCTTCCGCCAGTGTGACATAGTCTGCGAAGACATAGCCGGTGGCATTTTGCGCGGAGACCAAATACCATCCGCTCTCCGTGACGCCCAGTACCTCAACGGCAGATTGATTCGGCAAAGTGGTAATGACTGCGGAGGATGTGCTTGTAGACTGGCGAAGACGAAGGCCGCCCTCTGCGTTTACCGCTCCAGGGGCGGCGAAGGCGGGAGAAATCATAGCGGAGACAACAAGAACTCCAGCGGTCAGTTTCATGGCAACATTCCGGTACAGGTGCATGACGATAGCCCTCCTAATATCTTTCTATTGGTTGGGATCACTCGGTTTTTGTACAGAGTTTTTGATGTCTCTCCTTATTTGGTTGTCAAGGCGCGATCCAGCCACACAGAGGCCACGTCCATGGCGGTGTACAGGCTGTCTTTTTCCGTTTTTTTGATGACGCGGTCCCGGCTTTTCAAGGCGGGGTCGGTCAGTTGAAGCTGAACTGAAACCCTATTTGCCACATCCAGGTCGCTGGCCTTTTGGGTGGAGAGGATTTGAAGCATGATGATATATTTTTCGGCCATGCTGCCGTAATAGACCAAGTTATCTTTGCGGCGCAACGGTTTGCCCTTGTAGGTAAGTGAAGTGCTCTCTGTAGTCATACTGGCCCTCCTTATAAGTTGTAACCGAATTGTAACATATTTGAAACTATGTGTCAAATCATTTTGGAATAATTTTGGAATAATTTTGTGCCAAGTGTCAAACTTTGTGAAAACGGTCACAAATTCCTTCTATAAATCAGATAAAATGACGAAACACGGTGTATGGGTATAAAAAAATCGGGCAAAGCCCGAAAAATACTTGACGAGAGGAAGAAAATAGTGGTACAATAATATGCTTTTATTCCCATAAGGAAAAGCAATTTCTTCCATACTTCCACGTTCAGTTTAACATATCAAGGCGGAAATAGCAAGAGGGAATCTCGATGAAAGTGACAACGCATTCTGGCGTGTCGTTTTTGGAAAACAGGTCGTTTTTGTGCGAAATTCCATGGAAAATTAGGAATATGTGCGAAGAAATTGTGGTAAATACATGAATTCATTCCTTTCAGAAGGCAGAAAGTGAGTTGATTTTTTAGCATGGTAAAAGATGTGTACTATGGCAAAACCCTGCGGAAAAGCTATGCCCGGTATGAGGAACTGCTGGAGATGCCCAATCTGCTTGAGGTGCAAAAGAAATCGTACCAGTGGTTTCTGGATACCGGCCTGCGCGAGGTATTTCGGGACGTAGGGGCCATCACCGATTACGCCGGCAATTTGGAGCTGACCTTCATTGACTATACTATGGATGAAGCGCCCAAGTATGACGTGGAGGAGTGCAAAGCCAGGGACACCACCTATGCCGCGCCCATTAAGGTGCAGGTGCGCCTGCGTAACCGGGAGACCGAAGAAATCAAAGAGCAAGAGATTTTTATGGGAGACTTTCCGCTGATGACACAGGCGGGCACGTTTGTGATCAATGGCGCGGAGCGTGTCATTGTATCCCAAATCGTCCGTTCCCCCGGCATGTACTATACCCGCACCGCGGACAAGGCGGATAACCTGATTTTTGGTACAACGGTGATTCCCTACCGGGGCGCCTGGCTGGAATATGAGACCGACCTTTCCGATATTTTTTATGTGCGGATTGATAAAAACCGCAAGCTTCCCATCACCTGCCTGATTCGCGCGGTCGGCCCGAAAACCGATGCGGAGATTCTGGAGCTGTTTGGTGAGGATGAGCGGATCCTTGCCACGCTGGAGAAGGACGCCTGCAAAACCTATGAAGACGCTCTGCTGGAAATCTACCGCAAGCTCCGTCCCGGAGAACCGCCCACGGTGGATTCCGCGGAGACGCTGCTCCAGAGCCTGTTTTTTGATCCCAGGCGCTATGACCTGTCCGCTGTGGGGCGCTATAAGTTTAACAAGAAGATGGCGCTGTGGAACCGTCTTGCCGGCCATACGCTGGCGATGCCGGTTGCCGACCCCCGCACGGGTGAAATCATTGCCGAGGCGGGGGAAAACCTGACGCGGGAACGGGCAAAGGAGTTGGACCGCCGCGGGGTGAACGAGGCCGTGGTGCTCTCTGAGGGGAAGCAGGTCAAGGTGTTCTCCAACAACATGGTGGATATGAAATATTTCGTGGATTTTGATCCCGAAGCGTGCGGCATCACCGAGACCGTCCATTTCCCCACGCTGTGTGCCCTGCTGGATCAATATTCCGGGGAAGAACTGAAGGAAATCGCGGCGGAGCGTGTGGATGACCTGTGTCCAAAGCACATCACCGTTGAGGATATGATGGCCTCCATCAACTACCTGAACTGCCTGGGGCACAAGATTGGACTTCCCGATGACATCGACCATTTGGGCAACCGCCGCCTGCGCTGCGTGGGAGAACTGATTCAAAACCAGTTCCGCATCGGCTTTAGCCGGATGGAGCGCGTGATCCGCGAGCGGATGACCATTCAGGATCTGGATGTGGTCACGCCGCAGTCCCTCATTAACATCCGTCCTGTCACGGCGGCGATCAAAGAGTTTTTTGGCTCCTCCCCCTTATCTCAATTTATGGACCAAACCAACCCCCTGGCCGAGCTGACCCATAAGCGGCGGCTGTCCGCCCTGGGCCCCGGCGGCCTCTCCCGTGACCGCGCCTCCTTTGATGTGCGTGACGTTCACTACAGCCATTACGGGCGGCTCTGTCCCATTGAGACGCCGGAAGGGCCCAATATCGGCCTGATTTCTTATTTGGCCAGCTATGCCCGGGTAAACCGCTATGGCTTTATTGAAACGCCCTACCGTAAAGTGGATCGGGAGAACGGAAGGGTCACAAATGAGATTGAATATATGACAGCGGATGTGGAAGACGAGTTTACCATTGGCCAGGCGATAGAGAAAATGGATGAAACCGGCCGCTTTGTGGAGGAGCGCATTACCTGCCGCTACCGCAATGAGGTAATCAGCGTGGACCGCCAGCACGTGGATTATGTGGATATTTCGCCCAAAATGATGGTCTCCGTGGCCACCGCCATGATCCCCTTCCTGGAAAATGACGATGCAAACCGGGCCCTGATGGGCGCCAACATGCAGCGGCAGGCGGTTCCGCTGCTCCGGCCGGAGGCGCCCATCGTGGCCACCGGACAGGAGCACAAAAACTGTACTGATTCCGAGGTGGCGGTTTTGGCGGAGGGACCGGGGATTGTGACGCGGGTCTCCGCGAGGCACATCGCGGTAAAATATGACAATGGCAACACCAGGGAATACCGCTTGGTGAAATACCTGCGCTCCAACCACGGTACCTGCATTAACCAGCGCCCCATTGTGGATGTGGGCCAGCGGGTGGAATATCAGGACGTGTTGGCGGACGGCCCCTCCACGGAAAACGGTGAGGTTGCGCTGGGGCGCAATATTCTCATGGGCTTTATGACCTGGGAAGGCTATAACTATGAGGACGCGATTTTGCTCAACGAACGGATTGTCCGGGACGATGTGTTTACCTCCATCCACATTGAGGAGTATGAAACGGAAGCCCGCGATACCAAGCTCGGGCCTGAGGAGATCACCAGGGATATCCCTAACGTGGGCGAGGATGCGTTGAAGGATCTGGACGAGCGTGGAATCATCCGGATCGGCGCCGAGGTTCGCTCCGGCGATATTCTGGTGGGGAAGGTGACCCCGAAGGGGGAAACCGACCTGACGGCGGAAGAGCGCCTGCTGCGCGCCATCTTTGGAGAAAAGGCCCGTGAGGTACGCGACACATCCCTGAAAGTTCCCCACGGTGAAAATGGCATTATCGTAGATGTCAAGGTATTTACCAGAGAAAACGGGGATGAGCTCTCCCCCGGGGTCAATATGGTGGTTCGTGTCTATATTGCCCAGAAGCGGAAGATTTCCGTAGGGGATAAGATGGCCGGCCGCCACGGGAACAAGGGCGTTGTTTCCCGCATCCTTCCCCAGGAGGATATGCCATTTTTGCCCGATGGCACTCCGCTGGATATTGTGCTCAATCCGCTGGGCGTCCCCTCCCGTATGAACATCGGGCAGGTGCTGGAGGTTCACTTGGGCTATGCCGCCAAAGTCTTGGGGTGGAAGGTGGCCACACCCATTTTTAATGGCGCGGATGAACAGGATATCGCCGATACGCTGAATTTGGCGGGACTGTCCACTGACGGGAAGAGCGATTTGTATGACGGGCGCACCGGCGAGAAATTTGACAATTCTGTTACTGTTGGCTATGTCTACTTCCTCAAGCTGCACCACCTGGTGGACGATAAGATCCATGCCCGGTCCACCGGTCCCTACAGTCTGGTCACTCAGCAGCCGCTGGGCGGAAAAGCCCAATTCGGCGGCCAGCGCTTTGGTGAGATGGAGGTCTGGGCGCTGGAGGCCTACGGCGCGGCCTATACCCTCCAGGAAATTTTGACTGTGAAATCCGATGACGTCACCGGGCGCGTCAAGACCTATGAGGCGATTGTGAAGGGCCACAATGTGCCAAGGCCCGGCGTGCCGGAGTCCTTCAAGGTGCTGATTAAGGAACTTCAGTCGCTGTGTCTGGATATGCGGGTGCTGGACGCTGGGGGAAATGAAATTGAACTCAAGGACGATGAGGAGGATGTATATCAGCCCTCGCGCCGCGATGGGGATGACAATTTCTCCTTTATCGCGGAAGAAACCGAATTTTCCGAGGCCGGCTATTCATTGAAAGCGGAAAGTGACGATGATGATCTGAGCGAGGAGCCGGAGGGGGATGTCGGCGGGGATGCGTATGAAGATGATGAATTGTTCGAAGATGATGAGCTTTAAATGAGGGAGGAGACAGAATATGAGTTATGCTGAGTTTGATGCCATCCGAATTGGTATTGCCTCCCCGGAACAAATTCGCGAGTGGTCCTTCGGCGAGGTGAAAAAGCCGGAAACCATCAACTACCGAACCCTAAAGCCGGAGCGGGACGGGCTGTTCTGTGAAAAAATCTTTGGCCCGACCAAGGATTGGGAATGCCACTGCGGAAAGTACAAGAAAATCCGTTTTAAGGGCAAAGTCTGCGACCGCTGCGGCGTGGAGGTGACCAAGTCCAAGGTGCGCCGCGAGCGTATGGGCCATATTGAGCTGGCCGCCCCGGTTAGCCATATCTGGTATTTCAAGGGAATCCCCTCCCGGATGGGGCTGCTGTTGGATATCAGTCCCCGCATCTTAGAAAAGGTGCTATACTTTGCGGCCTATATTGTTACCGACCCCGGCTTTTCCCCCCTGAGTAAAAACCAGATTCTCTCCGAGAAGGAATACCGGGATATGCGGGAAAAGTATGAGGACGACTTTGGCGCGGGAATGGGCGCGGAGGCCGTGCGTAAGCTCTTGCAGGACATTGATCTGGAGCAGATGTCGACCCAGCTTCGCAATGAACTGAAGGACGCATCGGGGCAGAAAAAGGCCCGTCTGGTCAAACGGCTTGAGGTGGTGGACGCGTTTCGCCTGTCGGGCAACCGCCCTGAGTGGATGATCATTGATGTGCTGCCGGTCATCCCGCCGGAAATCCGCCCCATGGTGCAGTTGGACGGCGGACGGTTTGCCAGCTCCGACTTAAACGACCTGTACCGCCGGGTCATTAACCGCAATAACCGGCTCAAGCGGCTGATTCAGCTCAACGCGCCGGATATCATTGTACGCAATGAGAAGCGGATGCTTCAGGAGGCGGTGGACGCGCTCATTGACAATGGCCGCCGCGGCCGTGCCGTCACCGGCGCCAATAACCGCGCGCTCAAGTCCCTTTCCGACATGCTGAAGGGAAAGCAGGGCCGGTTCCGTCAGAATCTTCTGGGAAAGCGCGTGGACTACTCCGGCCGCTCGGTCATTGTGGTTGGACCGTCCCTGAAAATTTACCAGTGCGGTCTGCCCAAGGAGATGGCCATTGAGCTGTTCCGTCCCTTTGTCATGAAGAAATTGGTGGAGGACGGTCTTGCCAACAACATTAAGTCCGCCAAAAAGAAGGTGGATAAAGGCGAGCCGGTGGTTTGGGACGCGCTGGAGTTTGTCATTAAAGAACACCCGGTGATGCTCAACCGTGCGCCTACGTTGCACCGCCTGGGGATTCAGGCGTTTGAGCCCGTGCTGGTTGAGGGGCGGGCCATTAAGCTCCACCCCTTGGTCTGTACCGCGTTTAACGCCGACTTTGACGGCGACCAGATGGCGGTGCACGTCCCTCTGTCGGCGGAGGCGCAGACAGAGGCCCGTGTGTTGATGCTCTCTGCCAACAACCTTCTGCGGCCTCAGGACGGCGGGCCTGTGACCATTCCCTCTCAGGACATGGTGCTGGGCGCCTATTACCTGACTTATGAACGGGATACAGAGGAGGGAAGCGGTCACATATTCGCTTCCATAGAGGAGGCTATGCTGGCCTATGACGCCAAAGTGGTAACGCTCCACGCGCCGATCCAAGTGCGCATGTTCCGCGAGGTGGACGGCGAGATGTGCCACAGTCTGGTGCACACCACCGTGGGACGGCTGATCTATAATGAGGCAATCCCACAGGATCTCGGATTCGTGGACCGCTCCAATCCGGAGACCATGTTTGATCCGGAGGTAAACTTCACAGTCGGCAAAAAGCAGCTGGGCAAAATCATCGGGCACTGTATTGACAAGCACGGGTTTACCATTTCTGCCGGGGTGCTGGACGCCATTAAAGACCTGGGTTATAAATATTCCACCCGGGGCGCATTGACTGTCTCCATCTCCGATATGACCGTGCCGGACAAAAAACACGCTCTGATCCGCGCCACGGAGCAGGAAATTGTGAAAATCGAGCGCCAGTACAAGCGCGGCCTGATCACGAATGATGAGCGCTACCGCCTGTCTGTTCAGGCGTGGGAGAAAACCACCGCCGATGTGACCAGCGCCCTGCAGGACAGCATGGACCACTACAACCCCATCTTTATGATGGCCGATTCCGGCGCCCGTGGTTCCATGGCGCAGATCCGGCAGCTGGCCGGCATGCGCGGCCTGATGGCTGACACCTCCGGGCGCACCATTGAAATTCCCATCAAAGCGAATTTCCGGGAAGGGCTGTCTGTTCTGGAATATTTCATCTCATCCAGAGGCGCCCGAAAGGGAATGGCCGACACCGCGCTGCGTACCGCCGACTCCGGTTATCTGACCCGCCGTCTGGTGGACGTATCCCAAGAGGTGATCATCCGCGAAAACGATTGCGGAACGGATGATGGTATTGAAGTGGGAGAGATTCTGGAGCACGGCCAGACCATTGAAACCTTTGCCGAACGGGTGCACGGCCGGTTCCCGGCGCAGGATATTGTGGACCCCGCTTCCGGGGAAGTTTTGTATTCATCCAAGACCATGCTGCGCAGCGAGGACGCGGGGAAGCTGGAGGCCAGGGGGATCCATGTGATCAAAATCCGCTCTGTCCTCACCTGCCGCGCAAGAAGCGGTGTGTGCGCCCAGTGCTATGGCATGAACCTTGCCATTGGTGAGGCCATGGGTGTGGGTGAAGCGGTAGGCATCATTGCCGCACAGTCTATCGGCGAGCCTGGTACTCAGCTTACCATGCGTACGTTCCACACCGGCGGTGTGGCCGGCGGCGATATTACCCAGGGTCTGCCCCGTGTTGAGGAGCTGTTTGAGGCCCGCAAGCCAAAGAAAATGGCACAGCTGGCTGAAATTGGCGGCAGTGTATCCATAGAGGAGACCAAGCGCAATACCATGTGCAATTTGAGCGTTACAGCAGAGGATGGCGAGGTAGTTACCTACGCCCTGCCCTACAGCGCTGGCATTAAGGTGAAAGATGGTTCTGCGGTGGTCAAGGGGCAGGCGCTGACAGAAGGGGCGCTGTCTCCCCACGAGGTATTGCGTATCCGTGGGCTTTCCGCCTGCCACAACTATCTCATTCGTGAGGTGCAGAAGGTGTACCGCCAGCAGGGCGTTGACATTAACGATAAGCACATTGAGGTCATCGTGCGCCAAATGATGCGTAAGGTCCGGGTGGAAGAGGCGGGGGATTCCAACCTCCTGTCCGGAGCGGCGGTGGATATCCTGGAATTCCACGATGCTGAGGCGGATATCAGGGCCCGCAGGGCGCAGGGCGAGCAGAATGAGATGGGAGAAGAACTGCGTATGCCCACTTGCACCCGTATGTTGATGGGCATCACCAAGGCGTCCTTGGCCACCGAATCCTTCCTGTCCGCCGCATCCTTCCAGGAGACCACAAAGGTGCTCACGGAGGCCGCCATTAAGGGCAAGGTGGACCATCTGTTGGGTCTGAAGGAAAATGTGATCATTGGCAAGCTGATCCCGGCCGGTTCGGGTTTGGCGCAGTACCGAAAAGACAACCATATTGACGCAGATGGCAACCACGTTCACGTTGTGACCGGTCTGGACGCGTTCAAGGACGGTGGCGCACGCGCTGATTTAGAGGAGTTGGAAGACTTCTTTGCGGAGGACGGAGTTCAATCGGCGGAAGATGAGCCGGTGCGCGCTCGGGATAATGTGTTTATTTAAGCGAAGGTGCGAAGACTGACCGGGAAACCGGGATCAGGATACGGCGTATCTGTTTCTTTCACGGGAAACGGATACGCCGTATCCCGTAAACATAGTCTGCTGCCTATAAAGGGGAAGGGTTCTGCCGGGGCAGGCAGACTTGACAACGCTGAAAAACCTGATATAATCATCATAAGTGAAAGGCAAGGAGGGGGAGGAGTACCTGTTTCTTACGGGCTGAGAGAGGAACCGGTTGCTGCAAGGTTTCGCCGAGGAATCAGGGAATGTGGCCCCGGAGCTGCAACGCTGAAGCGAGTAAGTGTTGCCGTTTGCCCGCGTTAAGGGTATGGAAGTGTGGGCCTTGTCGCCCAAATTCAGGTGGTACCGCGGATTGAGTTCGCCCTGAGCCGAAATTGGCTCAGGGCATTTTTTGATATAGGCTTGTATGAGACCTGCGGCGCGGCAGCGCGGCACGTGAGCGCGGCCTCACGGAGGAACCCGGCGTTTTCAGGGAAAAGCGAACCCGGAACATCCCGTTTGTCCATGTGTGAAACAGCGGAACCGGCTGGGTTCCAATTGCAGATATAGGAGTTGTGAGGAATGAAGAAGGAACTGTCCAAGGTCTATGAGCCCCAGGAGGTGGAGCATCGCATCTATGAGATATGGGAGAAAAACGGCTGCTTTCGCGGGTGCCGTGACCCAAAGAAAAAACCGTTTACCATAGTGATGCCGCCTCCCAATGTCACTGGACAGCTGCACATGGGACATGCTATGGATTGCGCGCTGCAGGATATTCTCATCCGCTTTAAGCGGATGCAGGGATATGCGGCGCTTTGGGTGCCCGGCACAGATCACGCGGGCATTGCCACACAGATTAAGGTGGAGGAGGAGCTGCGCACCACCCAGGGGCTCACCCGCCATGATTTAGGCCGGGACAAATTTTTGGACCGGGTTTGGGACTGGAAGAATCAGTATGGCGGACGCATTGTTCAGCAACAGAAGAAGATGGGCGCCTCCTGTGACTGGGAACGCCAGCGGTTTACGATGGACGAGGGGTGCTCTAAGGCAGTGCGGGAGACCTTTGTCTCTCTCTACGAGAAAGGACTGATCTATAAGGGGAGCCGTATCATCCATTGGTGTCCCAAGTGTACCACGGCACTCAGTGACGCCGAGGTGGAATATAAGGATAAGCCGGGCCATCTCTGGCACCTAAAATACCCCATTGCGGGGGAAGAGGGGCGCTATGTGGTGGTCGCCACCACCCGGCCGGAGACCATGCTGGGCGATACCGGCGTGGCAGTAAACCCCAATGATAGCCGGTATACCGGCTTGGTTGGCAAACGCTGTATACTTCCTCTGATGAACCGGGAAATTCCCATTGTTGCGGATGAATATGTGGACATGGAATTTGGAACAGGCTGTGTGAAAATGACCCCTGCCCATGACCCCAACGATTTTGAAGTGGGCTTGCGCCATAATTTGGAGACCATCCGGGTGTTGGATGACAATGGAAAGATCAATGAACTGGGTGGAGCCTATTGCGGTATGGACCGCTACGAGGCCCGCAAGGCCATTGTGGAGGAGCTGGAGGCCCTGGGGCTGTTGGAACAGACGGAGGCCCACCAGCACAATGTGGGCACCTGCTACCGCTGCGGAACCGATGTGGAGCCGCTCATCTCCGCGCAGTGGTTTGTAAAGATGGAGCCCTTGGCCCGGGAGGCCATTCGGGTGGTACGGGACGGGGAGACCAAATTTGTCCCGGACCGGTTCTCCAAGACTTATCTCAACTGGATGGAGAATGTCCATGACTGGTGTATCTCCCGGCAGCTGTGGTGGGGGCATCAGATTCCGGTCTGGTACTGTGACCGCTGCGGACACATGACGGTCAGCCGTGAGGATCCCAAGGCCTGTGAGGCGTGCGGCAGCGCTGAGATCCACCGGGATCCCGATGTGCTGGATACCTGGTTCAGCTCCGCGCTGTGGCCCTTCTCCACGTTGGGGTGGCCGGAGAAGACGGCGGATTTGGACTACTTCTATCCCACGGATGTACTGGTTACCGGGTATGACATCATTTTCTTTTGGGTGGCGCGAATGATCTTCTCCGGCTGTCGGCACACCGGAATGCCGCCCTTTCATACCGTATTTATCCACGGCTTGGTTCGGGACGAGAAGGGGCGTAAGATGTCCAAGAGCTTGGGCAACGGCATTGATCCGCTGGAGATTGCGGATCAATACGGCGCGGACGCCCTGCGTTTTAATCTGGTCACAGGAAACAGCCCCGGCAATGACATGCGCTTTTACACAGAGCGGTGCGAGGCCATGCGTAATTTTGCCAATAAGATCTGGAATGCCAGCCGTTTCCTGATGATGAATCTGACCATCCGGCAGTGTGAGCTGCCTCAGGAGCTGGAACTGGAGGACAAGTGGATTCTCCATAAGCTCAACGCGGTCATCCCTGAGATGACTGAGAATATGGACAAGTACGAATTGGGTGTGGCCGCCCAGAAGATTTATGACTTCATTTGGGATGACTACTGCGACTGGTATATTGAGATGACGAAGCCCCGGCTCCAGGGGGAGGATGAGGGGGCGAAGGAGCGGGCTCAGCAGGTACTGTGTTATGTTTTGACCCAGATGCTCAAGCTGCTGCACCCCTTTATGCCCTTCATTACAGAGGAAATCTGGCAGGCGTTACCCCGCGAGGCAGAGGCTCGGGAGGGAAGCTTCCTGATGTTATCTCAGTGGCCCGAGTCACGGGAGGGATTGAATTTCCCGGAGGAGGACCGGGCGGTGGAGATGCTGATGGAGGTCATCCGCAGCGTACGCGCCCGCAGGGCGGAGATGAATGTGCCCCCGTCCAAAAAGGCCGGGCTTACCATCGCAACGGCGCAGGAGCGAGTGTTTTCCAGGGGCATCCCACTGCTCAAGCGGCTTGCCTATGGAAGCGAAGTGGTGGTAGTGCCCTCCGACCAGGTGCCTGATGCCGCTGGAACCGTGCGTGTAGTCACCGCTTCTGCGGTGGTCTCCATGCCCCTCGCCCAGCTGGTGGATCTGGAGAAGGAGCGCTCCCGTATGGAAAAAGAGAAGAAGAAAAATGAGGAGGAGTTGGAAAAGCTCCACGCCAAGCTGCAAAATCCAGGTTTTATCAACAAAGCGCCGGAAAAGGTCGTGCAGACGGAGCGGGAGCGGGCGGCAACGCTTGTCATGCTCATTGAAAAATTGGAAGAACAGCTCTCCACCATGTGATTTTGAGCGCATCATGGGGAGGAACCTATGGAGCATGATTCCTAGAACCTGTATTCCCAGCTAAAAACACCGTATCAACGGCGCTTTTTCTGCCATAGCGCGTTAAATTTTCTTGAAATAAACCAATGATTTCTGAAAAATTTTGCCTTGTCCGGCAAAAAAAGCGGCTCGCTGCTTTGGCGGTTCCATCTGGGAATACAGGTTTTAAATAAAAAAGCATTGCGGCAGGAAGTTCTGCCGCAATGCTCCGGTCTGTCGAAAAGAGCCCCGTGAGAGTTGTGCGGGAATTTTCGCACTGCATCTGTGTACAAACGGAATCTTTGTCCCCTTAATAATAGCGGAAAAGACACTATTTTGACAAAAAGATTGCGGCAGGAAGCCTGCCGCAATCTCTTATAGAGGAGTAAAGGCGTTCCATCTGAGAGATGGCTCAGAGAATGCCCATCAGCACCAAGGCCAAGAGTACGAAGGTGAGCAAAACCGTCATGGAAAACAGGAGAAATCCCATATTGATCCGTGTCTCTTGTTCATTGCCTTGAGAGGGAGGTAACAGGTTGGCGCTGCGCAATGCGGTGACAATGGGTTTGTAAAGAACTAGAGTGATGCCGGCATTGATCCCTGATTTCACCAGGTTAAAGGGGAGCAGCAGGGGAACCAGCATGCCCACAACGGTTTCCCGGGGTACATTCATGTAAACTGGAGTAATCAGATAATTCCACAGCAACATGACAGTGGTCATTGCAATCATACCGGACGCCAAACCGATGATCGCTCCCTTTTGGGTGCGGTTGCGCTGATAAATAAAGGAAGCGGTGCAGCAGAACGCGCAGGTGGACAGCACATTCATCAAAAGGCCGATGGGACCGGTTTGGCTGTAAGTGACCATCTCAATGGTGGCGGTGAGCAGTCCCACAATGGCTCCGGCCATCGGGCCAAATAGGAACGCGCCGATACAGATAACGGCATCCTTGAATTCAAAGGATAAAAAGCCGCCTACATTGGGAAATACCTCGCATAATGTGGTGACCACATAGGCGATGGCGGTGAGAATGCCCAGAAAGACCATGCGCTTCACAGTGGGGATGGAACGCGTGGAAGGGGATGTGCCGAGGTTTGCCATAAAAAACACTCCTTTTTGTTTTGGTACACCCGAAAAACCGCATGCCTTCCAGGTGTTAAAACATAAAAAGGAGGTGCGCATGTTCATAACACACATCTTCTTCCATCCGGACTATAACCGTCGGTTCCGGAATTGCACCGGATCAGCTGACGCTGCCAAAGGCAGCCGCTCGCGGACTTTGCAGAACCTGCATCACCGCCGGTGGGGACTTTCACCCCGCCCTGAAGACATTTCAATTCAGTTGTCCGACACAATTATAATACAATACAGCACAGAATGCAAGTGTGAAATGAAAGAAAAAATAGAACAAGTATTCTAATTTTGAATTGACAATCCTGGATGGATGCATTAAAATAAAGCGGATGTGATGTTTGGAAGGAGCGTGGCGCTGTGAACCGGGATACCACCTGCAGTTTCACCGGTCACCGCCCGGAAAAACTGCCCTGGGGTCTGCAGGAGGAAGCTGCGGGATATTTTGACCTATGCAGGCGGCTGCTGATTGCGATTCATCAGGTCTATGATGAGGGAGTCCGCCACTTTATCACCGGTATGGCCCGTGGCAGTGACCTGTATTTTGCCCAGGCAGTGCTCCGCTTGAGGGAGGAGAAACCCAACGTGACCTTGGAGGCAGCCCGACCCTGCGAAAGTCAGGCGGATGGCTGGACGCAAAAGGAAAAGCTGCTTTACCACAGCATTTTAGACCGATGTGACTATGAGACATTGGTGCAGCACAGCTATGACCGGGGCTGTATGATGCGGCGAAACAGGTACATGGTAAACCACTCCGCATGGCTCATTGCGGTGTATAATGGAATTCCCCAGGGTGGGACCGCACAAACCCTGGCCTATGCGTTAAATCAGGGCCTGCGGGTCAATATCTTGTCTCTGGGAGAGGAGCCGGAATGAATACATTAATGCATCTCTGCTGCGCCCCCTGTGCCAACAAGCCCATTGACCTGCTGCGTGGGGAGGGGCTGACGGTGAGTGGGTTCTGGTATAACCCCAACATTCACCCCTATACTGAATACCGGGTCCGGAAGAATACGCTGGTGGACTATGCCGCGGCAATTGAGATGGAGCTTGTGGTGGTGAACGGGTACGGCCTGCGGGATTTTGTGCGGGCTGTGGCAGAGGATATTGACGGACGCTGCCGTTACTGCTATCACAGCCGGTTGGAGGCGGTGGCGCAGTATGCCGTGGAACATGGGTATGATAGCTTTACCACTTCTCTGCTGATCAGTCCCTATCAAAAGCATGACCTGATTGCCCAAATTGCCCGGGAGATGGAGGAGAAGTACCATGTGTCATTTCTCTACCGGGATTTTCGTCCTCTGTTCCGGGAGGGGCAGGAGCGGGCCAGGGAGCTGGGGATGTATCTGCAAAAATATTGCGGGTGTATCTTCAGTGAAGAGGAGCGGTACCAAAAAAAGAAGAAGGGCGCCACACGCCCTTTCTAAGCACCGCGTCCATGTGACCGGCCTGCGAAGGGTCAGACAGCGGGTCAATCATCAGCCTTGCCCCCTTGGTATGCTTGGCCCATTGCGTTGTTTCTCTGCTTTATGTGTTCCTTGCTCGCGCAGCAAACATGAAAATTCTGCAGGAATTTTTGCGCTGCCGCTGCGTACACACGGGGCCTTGTTCCCTCAAAAAAGTGGCGCAGCCGCTTTTTTTTACACTCTGAGCTGTCCCGTATGGGACAGCTCAGAGTGTCATTGATCCAGGGAGACACTGAATCAATGCTGTTTGCCCCGCCAGAGGCGGGGCAAAAGCTCATAAACCAGGACAGGAATTGTACCTGTCTGATTGAATCAGTGGCTACCTAGTTGAAGTAAATCAGCGCCTCCTCCGGCTTTTCCGCAGGCGTTGCCTCAGTGGCATAGAGCACCACGCCCTCGCCATCATAAACGGAGTTTTCCTCATAGCGGATCTCCGCTGTCATGTCGAGCCACTGGCCGGTTTTGAATTGTTTGGCTTTGTCATATTTACATAAAAAACCAAAAAAACGGATATCATCGGCGCAGCAGGTCATAGCGTTGCGGCCGGGGACAAAGGTGCCCTTTGGGAAGCGTTTCTCCACCAGCGCTTGGGCGCGGTATGTGATGGTCTTCCCAATGTAGCGCTGAGGGTGCTCCTGAATGTCCAAGTACCAGATGCCGTAGTCATCGTTTTCCAGTGTGATGTGCCGCTCCTCCAGGTGATAGGGGAGGATGTCCTCCACCTCTAGCTCCTCGCCGTCCTTGTCCTCGAAGACAATCTGCGCCTGGCGGTTGACCGACCGGATGGAGCGCTTCCACGCCGCCAGGGGCATGTCAGGGGTGCAGCGGTTAAACAGAACCAGATCGGCCTCTGTGGCCATATCAACAATCATGGACTGCAGATTGCTCCGGTATAATTCAAAGGCGGAACCTTGCATTAAAGTAACAATCTGGTATAGCCCCCAGTCTTTTGGCATGTGCAGGTTCCGCAAGCGGTCCAGGGGCCACATTCCGTTATACTCAATCAAAATCCGCTGGGGCTGATACCGGCGTTCAATTTGGTCCAATAGCGCATCCGTGAGTTCCTCTTGACGCTCCACAGATACGATGCGCGTGTTGAGTTTGGACAGCTCAGCCTGGTCATATTCCACCTCACCGCATTCACAACGCAACAGGACCGTGCGCTGTCCATCGGCAAAGTAGTCCATGTTCAAGGTATCAAGAAGCAGGGTCGTCTTCCCGCTGTCTAAAAACCCGGTAATCAGATATACCGGGATACGTGCGTCTGCCATTGGGTTCTCCTCCTTACAGCAGGAACAGTTTTTCCAGAGCGGGCTCGTTCAACTCCGAGCCAATGACACAGAGCCGGCCGGTGTATTCCGCGCCTCCATCTCGCAGCTCATACTCGCCTGGGACTAAATCGAAGTGAAGCCAGCCCCCCTCCTCTGCGGGGAGCATCCCTTTTGCCCGGAGTACCATGCCATAATCATTGGACAGGGACAGGGTGGAGAGAATATACTCCAGCTCGTCTCTGGTATATTTATGGGCGGTCTCTTTGCCCCAACTGGTAAAGATCTCATCGGCATGGTGGTGGCCGTGATCATGCCCACAGCCGCAGTCCACGCCGTGCCCGTGGTGTTCGTGTTCGTGGTCATGTCCGCAGTCCACGCCGTGCCCGTGGTGTTCGTGTTCGTGGTCATGTCCGCAGTCCACGCCGTGCTCGTGGTGTTCGTGTTCGTGGTCGTGTCCGCAGTCCACGCCGTGCTCGTGGCGGCGCTCATGGTCATGGTGTGCATGGGGCGTCCCGTGGAGCAGCTCCCCAGCCAAATCTTGGGAACCGGCCATAGTGGCCAGAATTTGGGCTCCAGTCAGCTCGTCCCAAGTGGTGGTCATGATGGCGGCCTTTGGATTCTTTTCCCGCAGCAAGGCAATGTCAGCGTCCAGCTTGCTCTGGGGCAGAGTTTGCGTTCGGCTCAGCAGAATGGCCGAGGCGTGCTCCACCTGATCGTTGAAAAACTCTCCAAAGTTTTTCATATAAATTTTGCACTTCAGGGCATCGACCACTGTTACAAAGCTGGTCAGTTCTAGGGGAATCTCCTGGCCAACCCGCTGGACTGCGGCAATCACATCAGACAGCTTGCCTACACCGGAGGGCTCAATGATAATGCGCTGTGGCTGGTAAGTCTCCAGTACCTCCTTCAGGGCGGCCCCGAAATCACCCACCAGAGAACAACAGATGCAGCCGGAGTTCATCTCGGTGATCTCCACGCCGGCGTCTTTTAAAAAGCCGCCATCGATGCCGATTTCACCAAATTCATTTTCGATCAGGACAACTTTTTCGTTCCCCAAGGCTTCAGAGAGAAGTTTTTTAATCAAGGTGGTCTTTCCGGCCCCCAGAAAGCCGGAAATGATATCAATTTTGGTCATGGAATTTGTCATATCCTTTCTGCTGGTTCAGCGGATTCCTTACCATCCGCGGGTTATTCCCAAAGGAGGTCTAAAGCCGACATGTAGGAGCACAACAGCTGTGCCGCAGAGGCGCGGGTGGCGGCAGTCTGAGCGGACTGCTGCAAATCCAGGGCTCCGTACCGGTCTAAGATCAAAGCGGCCTTTCTTGCCCAGACGGCGTAGTCGCTGTATTGGCTCAACTGCGTCTGAGAATAGGTCATGTCATGGAAGGACCGGCCGTCCTTATGCAGCCAGCGCAGCGCGTTGGAGAGGATGGAAACCAATTCCTGGCCGGTGATGGTAGCGTTGGGATGGAAGGTGCCATCCTCATAGCCGGAGATCAGCCCCTTTTCATACATGGTGCTGACCGCGCCGTAAAACCACTGACCGGGGGCCACATCGGAAAACGGGACAGCGCTGGTAAAGCGGGCATTCAGATTAAAGGCATTGCAGAGCAGGGCGCAAAACTCCGCGCGGGTAATGGTCTCTTCCGGGCGGAAGGTGCCATCGTTATACCCGCTGACCAGGTCGTGAACCGCCAACAGGCTGATCGCATTGTGGGCAAAACTATCCTCTGTGTCGGTAAAGGTGCGGCTATTGAGCGCGAGGGAGGCGTCTGCCGCAATCTTGGCGGCGCTGGTGACGGTCCAGGTATTGCTGCCGCTGCCCTGGCTCAGGACAGCACTGGGGGGGAGTGCCTCCAGCAGCTCGCAAAAAGCGGAGCGGTATTCAGAGCTGAGGGCCTTCTCCCGGCTGATATAAAAGTCGTATCCGGCCAGTGCCAGCTGCCAGTAGCCCGATGCCTGCTTGGGCGGCTCATCCCCCAGAAGAAGGGCCACATTGCTGGAGTTCTCGTTGGAGATGGTCAGGGTGGGCAATACACCTACCGTGTGATTGGTGGTTCCGGAGGGAGAGTAGAAGTAATAGACTGTGATCTTAAGGCCATCGTCATCAAACAGTTCCGGGTAAACGCTGGAATCAAAGACCACCTGGGCAACGCCTTTTCCATAGGTGCGCTGTCCAATGGCAATCCCGGCGTCATAATCCCGGATTGCGGCGGAAAATAGCTCTGCGGCGCTGGCAGAATATTCGTTTGTTAAAATAATAATGGGATTATCTGTCAGATCCTGCTGGAAGCGGGAGGTGGAGAGCGTGTCGTACAGGTGGGCTCCCTCGAAGTAGGCAATCAGCTTGCCGTTGCCCAAAAACAGGCCGGCAGTATCCGCTGCCGCGGTGCTGGTGCCGCCAGGGTTGCTGCGCAGATCATAGATCCATGCCCCGGTCCAATCCGGATAGCGTTCAAGCGCCTGCTCTGTCACAGAAGCGGTGGAGGCGCCAAAGCTATCCGCCACAACAACGGGGGTGCCGTCCACCAAGCCATAGGTCACGATGGGGACCTCGAAATAACGGCGGGTTAAGACAAGCGTTACCGTTTTGCCGCTGTCTCTTTTCAGGACGTTAAGCGCCACCTGCGTACCCTCTTCGCCGCCGATGATTCCTGAGGGATCCATACTGGGTGTGAGGGTAAGACCGTCCACAGACAAAATATAGTCCCCGGCCGTAAGGCCTGCTTCCGCAGCTGGAGTGTTGGGAATGACCGATAGGATGAGCAAGCCATCTTCCTCTATGTAAGGGGAGGTGGAAATGCCGATTCCAATCAGCGCATTGCCATCCACTCCAGAGTAGAACGCCGCCATTTCCTCTGCGGAATAGTAGCCGGTATAGGGATCTCCCAGAGCTGCTAAAATCTCTTCCAATGAACCCAAGGAGAGAATTTCATCCGGAATTTCTTCTACATAGTAGTTTTCAAGCAGCCAGCGGGCATCGTCCAGGTCTAAAGCGACAGCGGATGTGGGAATCAAAAACAGTGCAGCGGTCAATGCGGCGAGGAATCTGGTCAGACGTGATTTCATAAAGCAGCTCCTTTGCGTTCGTCTAAATTGAAAATCAGACGCCGGGATGTGGGGGGCGGTTTCCGGCGTCTGAAATTAGGTTACAGGATGCGTGTGGTAATCTCGTGGCGTTTTGGTCCGGTGGAGACGAGCTTGATTGGAGTATCAATACACGTTTCAAGAAAGTCCACATAGGCCTTGGCCTCCTCCGGCAGCGTGTCATACTCTGTACGGCCGCGGATATCGCACTTCCAGCCGGGGAGGGTGGTATAAATCGGCTCGGCCTTGGACAAATCGGGGGATGTGGGAAAGAGGTCGGTGACCTGGCCGTCAATGCGGTAAGCGGTGCAGACTTTGATCTCATCCAGATAGCCCAGCACATCCAGACAGGTGAGCACAACCTGGGTGGCGCCCTGCATCTTTGCCCCGTACCGGGTGGCCACAGCATCAAACCAGCCGACCCGGCGCGGGCGGCCGGTGGTGGCGCCAAATTCTCCTTTGTCGCCCCCTCTGCGGCGAAGCTCGTCCCCCTCTTCACCAAACAACTCAGTGACGAAGGCGCCTGCGCCAACGGAACTGGAATAAGCTTTTGTAATGGCAATGATCTCCTTGAGTTCCGTGGGGGGGACGCCGGCGCTGATACAGCCAAACGCGGCGACTGTGTGGGAGGAGGTGACCATGGGATAAATACCAAAGTCGGGGTCCTTCATGGTGCCAAGCTGGCCCTCCAATAGAATCGTTTTGCCGCCTTTCAGCGCGTGCTGCACAAAGGTCGCCACATCTCCGAGATAGGGCGCGATCAGCTCCCGCTGGGCAACCATCTCTGTATAAAGGGCGGCGGGGTTCAGTGCAGGCTTGTGGTAGAGATGTTCAATCAAAGCATTTTTCAAAGTACAGACTTTCTCAAGCCGCTCTTTGAGAATCGCATCGTCAAAGAGTTCGCATACCTGAAAACCAATTTTCGCATATTTGTCAGAGTAGAAGGGGGCGATACCGGATTTGGTGGAGCCAAAGGCCTGCTCCAGCAGCCGCTCCTCCTCATAGGTATCAAGCAGTGGGTGGTAGGGCATGAGCACTTGGCAGCGCTGCGATACAATCAGCTTTGGGGCGGGAACTCCCTGTGCGGTTAATTGCTTCAATTCTTCCATGAGTTTGCGGATATCCAGTGCCACGCCGCTTCCGATGACGTTGGTCACATGGGGAAAAAATACGCCGGAGGGCAGGGTGTGAAGGGCAAATCGGCCAAAATTATTGATGATGGTGTGGCCGGCGTTTGCGCCGCCTTGGAAACGGATGACCACGTCAGAGGTTTCAGAAAACAGGTCCGTAATTTTCCCCTTTCCTTCATCGCCCCAGTTTGCGCCTACAATTGCTTTTACCATAGAATTCCTCCGCGAACTGGGTTTTGCAGCCCAATGGATCTGCCCTATCCAGCTCGGATCAAGATCGTGCGGTACGAGTGCAGTCAGCAACCGTACAAACCGTGCCAATCACTTGGTATAATAGCCGCTCTGCGGCTATTATACCGCCTTTTCTGGCGGGATGCAAGAAAAAATGGGCAAATCGGCAGGATATGGAGGTCTGGCGCGAGCCTCCGTTCAGAAATACGGAGATAAAAAACACCCCGGAGAATGGCTCTCCGGAGTGTTTAGGCTGTAGATAAACCAATTTCTCCGTTTTCTACTATGCAAAATCAGAGCAAAATCAGAATTAATGTTTGTGCGGATTGTCATTTTTCATCAGATGGAGTGGTACAATCAATTTCGTTGCGATTCTCTGCAATTGTGAGCGGGATCAAAGGGTGTTGGAGAGGGTGATACTCTCCATGTCGGATAACAGCTGAAGCTGACAGATAAGCTGTGCATTGGCGGCTGCGTATTTATCCGATTCCTGATGAAGATACTGCTCTACCGCGGTAAATGAGAGGAGGATCCCATCTGTGTCCCCGTGGCGAAACAGCACATGCAAAAGAAAATCGTGCTCATCCCATAGTTTCTTTGCCTGCGCTGTGAGTTCTCTGGCCTTCTCCCAGTTGCTCTGATCGCTCATCTCATTGGACTCTTCCAATAGGGTGATCATCTGGGTGGTTAAACTGTCTGCAAAATGGTGGGTCAGAAGCGATGCGGATAAGATCGACAAAAGAATCATGACAGGCGCTATCAGCCGCTGCATAGTATCCTCCTTTTAAACTGCACTCAGTTTTTTTCTTGCGAAGTAAACCCCGTCTAATTCGTCAATGCTAAGCAGAAATACCTCTTCCAGAGCGGTACATTGGAAGCGTTTCAATGTTTTTTTAATCCAATTTTCATCCAGTCCCCGCTGCTTTAGATTTTCTCGCAGGAGTTTGCCGTCACTGATCAGAATAACGGGAAGGGTGGTGGCTCTGGGATTGAGCCCCATCTGTTCCGCTGTGACAGGCAGATTGGAGGCGTATGGAAGGACAGAGAGGCGCCCGTTGGTTTCCAGGATGGCATATTTAATGGCGGCGATATCGGTATGGCCCTGCCCGCGCAGCTCCTCGGAAAGCTCGTCCACGGTCAGCCTGTTTTTTCGCATTTCATGTTGCTGAATCTGTCCTTCCCGAATAATGATGCTGGGCTTGCCGCAGAAGAGGACACGGATACGCACGCTCTTCATAGTGAGTACCGATAATATCATGGCCAGCGCCAACAGGGTTAAAATGGGAATGATACCGGTGTGAAGGGGAATGCCCAGGTCCTGCATCGGGACGGAAGCCAGATCCGCAATGATCAGGGATAAGACCAATTCAGACGGCTCCAGCTCGCCCACTTGACGCTTTCCCATCAGTCGGATTCCAATTATGATGACAAAGTATAAAATAATTGTTCGGATGAAGGTGGTGAACATAGAGCTTCCCCCAGATCTATTCTTTTGCGCCCCTGAAATAAAATTCAGAAAGAAACGGTGTGTGGAATACAGTTTTTCCCATACAGAGGAAAATATCCACATAAAATACACCAGAATTCCTCGGTTTTTCCAGCAAAAAAAGAGGAAAGAGTATCTTGCAATAGAGAGGATTTTTCGGTACAATATTATGAAACAAATGAGCGGGTTTGATACGTTTTGTGAATCGGAAACGGAAGGCGAGTGGTGTGAAAGATGAAAGCAACGTTGATTCTGGCCAACGGAAGTATTTTTTCCGGGACCAGTATTGGCAGTACCTCAGAGCGGATCTGCGAGATGGTATTTAATACAGCCATGACCGGCTATCAGGAAATTTTGACCGATCCATCCTATGCAGGGCTTGGCATCGTGATGTCTTATCCTCTCATTGGAAACTACGGTGTCAACCGGGAGGACAACGAATCTACCCGCCCTTGGGCAGAGGCCTTTGTTGTCCGGCACCTGTCCGGGCGGGGCAGCAATTTCCGGTGTGACGGAACATTGGACGAGTACTTAAAACGACACAACATCACTGGGATTCAGGGAATTGATACCAGGGCGCTGACGAAGATACTCCGCAGTCAGGGGAGCATGAATGGCATGGTCACCTGCGCGGAGCATTTTAATGTCGCGCAGGTATTGGAGCAGATTCAGGCCTACCGGGTAGAGGACACGGTGCAGCGGGTCACCTGTCAGGAGGCGCGGGTCTACCCCGCCGAGGGAGAGGAGCGGAGCCATGTCGCCCTGATGGACTTTGGCGTGAAGGAGAACATGGTGCGCTGCCTTTGCCGGCGCGGCTGCCGGGTCACTGTATTTCCGGCGCAGACCCCGGCGCAGACAATATTGACCGGGGGCTTTGACGGCGTTATGCTCTCCAACGGCCCCGGCGACCCGGCGGACAATGTGAAGATCATTGCGGAGATTCAAAAGCTGTATCAAAGCGCCCTGCCGATCTTCGCCGTCTGCCTGGGGCACCAGCTGCTGGCCCTGGCCACCGGAGCGAAGACAGGCCGCCTGGACTACGGACACCGGGGAGGCAATCACCCGGTGCGGGACCTCGCCGAACAGCGGGTGTTCATCACCAGCCAAAACCACGGCTACGTGGTGCTGGCCGACTCCGTGGATGCGCAGGTGGCGGAGATCTCCCACGTGAATGTCAACGACAATACGGTGGAAGGGCTGCGTTATAAGCGCCCCAATTGCTTTACTGTTCAATTTCACCCCGAGGCCAGCCCGGGGCCGCTGGATACGGAATATTTGTTTGACCGCTTTATCGCGTCTATGGGAGGTGACCAATAATGCCTAAAAATCCGGAGATCAAAAAGGTGTTGGTCCTTGGATCAGGCCCCATTGTCATTGGACAAGCCGCTGAATTTGACTATGCCGGCACACAGGCCTGCCGGGCCTTGAAGGAAGAAGGAGTGGAGGTGGTTTTGGTCAACTCCAACCCCGCCACGATTATGACCGATAAGGACATCGCAGACCATGTCTACATCGAGCCGCTGAATATTCCATCGGTGATTCAGGTCATTGAGAAGGAGCGCCCCGATTCCATTCTGCCAACACTGGGGGGACAGACGGGGCTGAACCTGGCCATGGCGCTGCACGAGAATGGAACCCTGGAGAAGTACGGGGTGAGACTGCTGGGTACTTCCCCCGAATCCATCCGCAAGGCGGAGGACCGCCAAGGATTTAAGGACACCATGGAAGAGATCAACCAGCCCTGCGTTACCTCCCTGGTGGTGGAATCGGTGGGAGATGCAGTCTCCTTTGCCGAGGAGATCGGTTACCCTGTGATTGTCCGCCCTGCCTACACCCTGGGCGGATCCGGCGGCGGCATCGCCTTCGACCGGCTGTCTCTGGAGGAGATTGCGGATCGTGGGATCAACCTCTCCCGTGTGGGGCAGGTGCTGATTGAGCGCTGTATCTCCGGCTGGAAAGAAATTGAGTTTGAGGTCATGCGCGATTGCGCGGGGAATGTCATCACCGTGTGCTCCATGGAGAATATTGACCCCGTTGGCGTGCATACCGGCGACTCCATTGTGGTGGCCCCCACCCAGACGCTGGCCAATAAGGAATATCAGATGCTGCGGACCGCGGCGTTGGATATTATCTCCGCCCTGGAAATTGAGGGGGGCTGTAACTGCCAGTTTGCCCTGAACCCGGACAGCTTTGAGTATGCGGTGATTGAGGTGAACCCCCGCGTCTCCCGCTCCTCCGCCCTGGCGTCAAAAGCCACAGGGTATCCCATTGCCAAGGTGGCGGCTAAAATCGCCCTGGGTTACACCTTGGACGAGATTCCAAACGCGGTCACCGGAAAAACCACGGCCTGCTTTGAGCCCACAGTGGACTACTGTGTGCTGAAAATTCCGCGCCTGCCCTTTGACAAGTTCACCACGGCCAGCCGCACCCTGGGGACCCAGATGAAGGCCACCGGAGAAGTGATGGCCATTGCCAACTCCTTTGAGGGGGCGCTGATGAAGGCCATCCGGTCCCTGGAACTCAACGTGCGCGCCCTGAGGCTGGACAAGCTGGAGGAGCTCTACACCGATGAAATTGAAGAGTTGCTGGCCAACGTCACGGATGAGCGGCTTTTTGTGGTGGCGGAGGCGCTGCGGCGCGGATATTCCCCCAAGAAGATTAACGACATCACCAAGATGGACATCTGGTTTTTGGATCGCTTCCAGATGATCATTGATATGGAGCGTGAGCTGGAGCGCGGCATTCCGGACGGCGACACGCTGAAAAAGGCCAAGGGGATGTGCTTTGCCGACAGCTATATCGGAAAGCTCTGCGGTATCAGACAGAAGGAGGTCAAAGCCCTGCGGGAGAAGTACGGTATCATCCCCTCCTTTAAAATGGTGGACACCTGCGCGGCGGAGTTTGATGCGGAGACGCCATACTACTACTCCAGCTATGATGGAGAAAATGAGGCCATCGAGAGCTCCGATGGTCGGCGCAAGGTGCTGGTGCTGGGCTCCGGACCCATCCGCATCGGGCAGGGCATTGAATTTGATTACTGCTCTGTCCACTCGGTCTGGGCGCTGAAAAAGCTGGGATGCGAGACCATCATTGTCAATAACAACCCGGAGACGGTCTCCACCGACTTTGACGTGGCGGATAAGCTCTATTTTGAGCCCCTCACGGCGGAGGACGTGGAAAATATCGTTGAGCAAGAAAAGCCCTGGGGCGCTGTGGTGCAGTTTGGCGGACAGACGGCCATTAAGCTGGCCAAAGCCCTCACCGACATGGGCGTGCCCATTCTTGGCACCTCCTTTGATGGGGTAGATGCCGCGGAGGACCGGGAGCGGTTCGATGCCATCCTGCACAGATGCGGAATCCCCCGGGCGGAGGGCAAAACGGTCTTTACCACTGAGGAGGCGCTGAAGGCGGCCAATGGAGTGGGGTACCCCGTGCTGGTGCGCCCGTCCTATGTGCTGGGCGGCCAGGGGATGGAGATCGCCTACAACGACCGCAATATCATCGACTTTATGAAGATCATCCACATGACGGAGCAGGAGCACCCCATTCTGGTGGACAAGTACCTGATGGGGAGAGAGGTGGAGGTGGACGGCGTCTTTGATGGCGAGGATATCCTCATCCCCGGCGTTATGGAGCATGTGGAGCGCGCGGGCGTTCACTCCGGCGACTCCATTTCGGTCTATCCTACCATCACGGTGGAGGATAAGCACAAGGAGACCATCCTTGGCTATACCAGGGATCTGGCCAGAGAGTTGGGGGTCATCGGCCTGATCAACATCCAGTTCATCCTCTATAATGACCAGGTCTATGTGATTGAGGTGAATCCCCGCTCCTCCCGTACCATTCCATACATTTCCAAGGTGACGGGTGTTCCGATCATCGACCTGGCTACCCGGGTTATGCTGGGAGAGAAGCTCAAGGATATGGAATACGGCACCGGAATTTATCGGGAAGCGGAGTATTACGCAGTCAAAATGCCCGTGTTTTCCTTTGAAAAGCTGGCGGATGTGGACACCGGCCTTGGTCCGGAGATGAAATCCACCGGCGAAGTGCTGGGCATTGCGGAGACCTACCCGCTGGCCCTGCGCAAGGCCTTCAAGGGTGCGAATTTAAAGGTACCCAACAAGGGCGGGCGTATCATCATCACGGTCAAGGATGAGGACAAGCGGGAGATTTTGGGCATTGCCCGCGGCTTTGCGGAGCGGAATATTGAGCTCTATGCCACCAGCGGGACCTGCCAGGTGCTGCTGGACGCGGGGATTGAGTGCAAGCCGGTGAACCGTGTTGCTCAGCCGCACCCCAATATTCTGGATATGATCTCCTCCGGCACAGTGGATATGGTGATCAACACACCGACCAAGGGGCGCAAGCAGGACAGTGATGGCTTTAAAATCCGCCGCAGCGCTGTGGAGCACTCGGTGGCTTGTGTTACCTCCATTGACACCGCCAGGGCGGTGCTCACCGTGCGGGAGCGCAGCCGCAGCGGAGAGCTGACTGTGATCGACATCACACAGATTTGATGGACTTGACAGTAGCGGTGTGCTCCTGTCGCACTGCCGCTGCGAGATGTGCATCGCGGCATTGGGGAAGGCGCCCAAGTTTAAAAGGAAAGAAGGCTGTTCTATGTCCCATCAGACTGTCATTGTACTGGATTTTGGCGGACAGTATAACGAGCTGATTGCCCGCCGGGTACGGGAGTGCAATGTCTACTGTGAAGTGAAGCCCTATACCACTCCGCTGCCCGAATTAAAAGCCATGAACCCCATTGGAATTATTTTCACGGGAGGACCAAATTCCGTCTATGAACCGAATTCTCCCAAAATGGACGGGGAGATTTTTACGTGGGGTGTGCCAATTTTGGGGATCTGTTACGGCTGCCAGCTCATTGCCCAGGCCTTGGGGGGGCAGGTGACCCAGGCCCAGGAGGATTCCGCCAGGGAATATGGAAAGACGGTCACGTTCTATGACACATCCTGTAAGCTGTTTCAAGGCCTTCCGCAGGAGGGGATCTCCTGGATGAGCCACGGGGACTATATGGTGCGGGTGCCGGAGGGGTTTGCCCTGACCGCACGTTCCGAAATGTGTCCCAATGTGGCCATTGCCGATGAGCAGCGCGGGTTTTATGGCGTCCAGTATCATCCGGAGGTCAACCACACGGAGAACGGGGTCAACATGATCCGCAATTTCCTCTATGAGGTGTGCGGAGCCACAGGCGACTGGACCATGGGGGACTACTGCAAGGCTACCATTACCCAGATTCGGAACAAGGTGGGCCAGGGGAAGGTGCTCTTGGCCCTCTCCGGCGGTGTGGACTCCTCTGTGTGCGCCGCTCTTCTGGCGGAGGCCATTGGAAACCAGCTCACCTGCGTGTTTGTGGACCACGGATTTATGCGGAAAAATGAGGGCAGTGAGGTGGAGGAAGCCTTCGGCAAGTGGGCGATGAATTTCGTCCGTGTAGATGGGGAGGCGCGCTTTTTGAGCAAGCTCACCGGGATCACAGAGCCGGAGCGGAAACGCAAGATCATTGGGGAGGAATTCATCCGCGTCTTTGAGGAAGAGGCGAAGAAAATCGGCGCCGTGGATTTTCTGGCCCAGGGGACAATCTATCCCGATGTCATTGAGTCCGGCGTGGGGGACGCCGCTGTCATCAAAAGCCACCACAATGTGGGGGGACTGCCTGACTATGTGGATTTCAAGGAGATTATTGAGCCGCTGCGTCTGCTGTTCAAGGATGAGGTACGGGAACTGGGAAGAGAGCTGGGCCTTCCGGAGTATCTGGTGATGCGCCAGCCGTTCCCTGGGCCGGGTCTCGCCATTCGGGTCATTGGCGACCTGACGAAGGTGAAGCTGGATACCCTGCGAGATGCCGATGCCATCTACCGGGAGGAGATCGCCCTGGCGGGGCTGGATCGCTCCATTAACCAGTATTTTGCCGTTTTGACCAATACCCGCTCCGTGGGCGTCATGGGAGATGGCAGAACCTATGACTATACCTTGGCCCTGCGGGGGGTGACCACCAGTGATTTTATGACCGCCGACTGGGCGAGAATTCCCTATGAGGTGTTGGATAAGATCTCTGTGCGCATTGTCAACGAGGTGAGGGGGATCAACCGCATCTGCTATGATATTACATCTAAACCTCCGTCCACGATAGAGTGGGAATGATGAAAACTATCCCGGAAACTCGCTATTTAAGCGGCTTTCCGGGATTTCTTTTTGCCTTTTGATAACAGTTTGATAACAGGAGCATTTAGGCACTTATTCTGTGCCGCAGGTGGTTTGCAGGTGTTTTACCTGTTGCCATTCTGTTGCCACTGCTCTATCCATTGAAAACGGTCTTGCTGATTCGCTGTCAGCAAGACCGTTTCTTATGTTCCGAAAAGGTGCTTATTTCTCGTCTTTTAGGCCGCTAAACAGCCAATCGGTAAGCTCCTGAGATGGAGCTTTAACCCACCGCTGCGTGGTGTCAAATTCGGGATATCTGTACCGCCACTGGTCATATTCCTCTTTGGTGATTTCCCCGGCGTCAAGCTTCTTAGCCTGTTCAAGCCACGCAAAAAGCATCTGAGACATCTCGTGGTAAACTTTGCCCTTAGATTTATCCAGCTTGAGGCAGACCTCGCCATCGACCTCAGCCACACTTAGGCCGCGCAAGTCCTCCAAGGTGAACAGAGTGTGCATTAGACCAATATTACTGTCTATGTCGGGCACATCCAGTGTATAGGGAGATACCTCCAAAGCATTGGCGAGAGCTTTTGTTAAATCGGCTTTGGGTGTCCGTGTGCCGGATTCATATTGCGCCATGCGAACATCGGCGGTCTTCTCCGGGAAGCCAACCGCCTGTCCAAGATATTTTTGTGTCATCCCACGTAAATTGCGAAGGAAGTGGATTCTTTCACCAATCGCCATAATGCCATCTCCTGTCCGTGCTCTGTTGAAATGAGTATAGCATATAAGTTTAGAGAAAGCAAGAAAAACTTAAATAAAAAAGTTTAATATTATTTTGCAAACCGCTTGACTTTAACAATAAAGCTTAGTATAATGAATATACTAAGCAAATACGCTTAGTTGCAACCGTCGCACATCACGGTAATGGTGTGTATCGCCCGGGCAAATCGGGTGGCGATTCAGAAAATACTCCCGACACGAAACCTGTGGCGTGGGCTGCCACAGGACGCAGGGGGCAGAACCTGCGGTATGTCTGAGATAAATAAAAAAACAGGAGGATAATCAATGGCAGAAAAAATGTTCATGCGAGTAAACGAGGTTGCGGATGCCTTGGATGTATCGGAGCCATATGCCTACAAGCTTATTCGCAAGCTGAATGAAGAACTCAAGCAGAGGGGCTGCATTGTCATTGCAGGGCGCATTGACCGCAGGTTCTTTTATGAGAAATTCTACAATTCGACCAAAGAGAGGAGAGATTAACTATGCCAATATTCAAAAACGAGGACACAAAAACGTGGTATGTCATGGCGCGATATACCGACTGGAAAGGGGAACGCAAGCAGAAGTGCAAACGAAGCTTTGCTACTCGAAAAGAAGCACTTGAGTGGGAGCGCGAGTTTCTGCAACAAAAGCAAGCCGATGTGGAAATGCCCTTTGACAGCTTTGTTGAGCTTTACACCAAGGATATCAAGCCCCGCTTGAAAGAGAACACATGGCTCACCAAGGAGAATATCATCCAAAACAAAATTTTGCCCTATTTCGGTAAGCGTAAGCTGTGCGATATTACGGCGAAGGATGTCATTGACTGGCAAAACGAGATTCGCTCGACCAAGGATGCTAAGGGCAATCTGCATTCTGCGACCTATCTCAAGACCATCCACAACCAACTCAGTGCCATTTTCAATCATGCAGTCCGCTACTATGACCTGCGGTTGAATCCGGCGGCAAAGGCTGGGAATATGGGCGTAGAGGAACGTAAGGAGATGCTATTCTGGACGAAGGGGGAATATCAGCAGTTTTCCGATGCCATGATGGACAAACCGATGTCCTATTACGCTTTTCAGGTGCTCTACTGGTGCGGCATTCGGGAGGGAGAACTACTGGCGCTAACTCCCGCCGATTTCGATTTTGAAAGAGGGATACTCTCCATTTCAAAATCCTATCAGCGACTCAAAGGGAAGGATGTCATCACCACACCCAAGACAAAGAAAAGCAATCGTAAAATCTTGATGCCGGATTTCCTCTCTCAGGAGATGCAGGACTATATCAAAATGTTCTACGGTGCAAAATCCAATGACCGTATTTTCCCCATCAGCAAGCATTATTTACACCATGAGATGGATAGAGGAAGCAAGGCAACCGGGGTAAAGCGCATCAGAATCCACGATATTCGTCACAGCCATGTTAGTCTGCTGATAGATATGGGGTTCTCGGCTTTGGCAATCGCTGACCGTGTGGGGCATGAAAGTATAGATATTACCTACCGATATGCACATCTTTTCCCATCTAAGCAAAAAGAAATGGCAACCCAGCTTGATTTTCAGGCTACAACGAAGGAGTGAGTGATTATGTCATTAAAAGTATACGATGGACAAGGCCGCTGGCGCAATAAAACGGTAGCATTTCGTATCTCGCCCGAAGAAGATGAACAGCTTGAAATCGCTGTCAGGCTCTCCGGGCTAACCAAGCAGGACTATATCATCAGGCGGCTGCAAGACCGTTCTGTGTTGGTGCAGGGCAATCCGAGAGTGTATAAAGCTCTCCGCAATGAACTGGCGAATGTGCTGGAGGAATTGCATCGCATCGGTTCTGGCGATACGGTGGATGAGGATTTGCTTGATACTATCCATATGATTGCCGCTATCATGGACGGAATGAAGGAGGAAATGAATGACATTTGAAGAAAAAGCGACTGTCCCAAATCCAACTGTTGGCGCAGATGGAGGACAGCCGTTCTCACAAAATATTAATCAAAGTATAGCAGACGATTCAGCCGAAAGCAATGAAAATTTCGGCATTGAGGAAATCGCTCGGCAGATGCGACAATACAATTCGCCGGGATATATGCGAACCTTCTCCATGAACGAGCTTTATGAAAATGTATACGACAGCAGGCCGCCCATCGTGGACGGTCTGCTGTATTCTGGCACCTACCTGTTCGTGGGTGCGCCCAAAGTAGGCAAATCCTTCTTCATGGCGCAGCTCGCCTACCATATCAGTATGGGAATTAAGCTTTGGGAGTATGAGGTGAAAAAGGGCACGGTGCTTTACCTTGCTTTAGAGGATACGGAAAAGCGATTGCAGGAGCGTTTGTTCCGTATGTTTGGCACAGACAGCGCCGAAAATCTGCACTTTACCATTTGGGCAAAGCAGCTCAGCAGCGGACTTGACAAGCAGCTTCAACGATTCGTGAACGAGCATCCCGATACAAAGCTCATTATCATAGACACCCTGCAAAAAGTCCGTGAGGCTGGCGGCGATAAATTCAGTTATGCCAATGATTATGAAATCGTTGGCAAGCTGAAACAATTTGCCGACAAAAATCATATCTGTCTCCTGCTGGTGCATCACACACGCAAGCAACAGGCAGAGGATAAGTTTGATATGATTTCCGGCACAAACGGTCTACTCGGCGCTGCTGATGGAGCGTTCTTGCTCCAGAAGGAAAAGCGCACAAGCGATGCGGCCACGCTAGATGTGTCCGGGCGTGACCAGCAAGACCAGCGGCTGCATCTCCGGCGGGATGCTGACCGCCTCATCTGGCAACTTGAAAAAGCGGAAACCGAACTTTGGAAAGCTCCTCCCGACCCACTGCTTGAAGCTGTAGCTGTATTGATGGTGGAGCAAATTTCATGGAGCGGAACGGCAACCGAGCTGGTAGAGAAACTGGGTTTGGATATGAAGCCAAACATGCTATCCATGCGGCTTAATATTAACGCCGGGCGACTGATGGATGAACATAATGTTCGATATGCCAACGAGCGAAGCCATGCCGGGCGGTGTATCACATTGGCGCTCACTCCAGAAGCGTGACGATGGTGACGGTCGTGACGATCTTTTCGATAGCGGTGGCGGTGTCAAAAACATCGTCACCATCGTCACGACCGACACGGGAGCGGAGGAAAAGTCAATGGGGCATACCTGCGGGTGGAGATTGTCGCAAGACAATACAACCCGAACCCATTGATTTTTTCTCACGGAAAACACTTGCCGACAGAGGAAGGGCAACGCCATTCCTCCTGCCTAACGGCGAGTGGACAAAGTTTAGGTTAGCCGTGCGGCCACCCTTTTCAAAGGGTGATGAGCACTGGGGAGCCATCCGTAGATGGCGGGGCAAAGCCCCACACGGCTGTAAGCCGTGCTACCCCCTCGGAGAGCGCAAAGAGCATCTTTTGATGGCCGCAGGCTGTCAAAAGTGCTTTTGCGTTACTTTTGTCAAAAGTAACAAAACCCCGGCTTGCGCCGGAACGGATAGGATAGGAAAGGATGGGATATATATAAAACGCACAATCAGCGTTATGTTGGGCAAAGGCTCGGTGAACCACAACAGCCGCAAATTTAAGGCTGAGAATATAGATGCGGAGCGCACTTCGCAGAATATTATCTACTGCAACGAACCGATAAAACAAGTATATCATAATCTTTTTGATGAAGCACTGGAAAGATACAATGCAAAGCAAAAACGCTCCGACCGTCGGATTGATAATTATTATGAAAAAATCCGTACAGGCAAGCAGGAAAAATTATTCCATGAGATCATCCTCCAAATTGGAAATAAGGACAACATGGCGGCGGTTTCGGAAGATGGTCAGCTTGCCGTCAAGGTGCTGGACGAGTATATGCGGGATTTCCAGCAGCGCAACCCCAATATGCGGGTGTTCTCGGCACATCTCCACATGGATGAGGCCACGCCACATCTGCATATTGATTTTGTGCCGTTTGCTACGAATAGCAAACGTGGATTGGAAACTCGTGTTTCTCTCAAGCAGGCTCTTGGTGAACAGGGTTTCGCTGGCGGCGCTCGTGGCGATACCGAGTGGAGCCAGTGGGTACGTTCTGAGAAGGAGCAGCTCTCGCAGGTCATGGAGCGCCACGATATTGAGTGGGAGCAGCTCGGTACTCATGATGAGCACCTGAGCGTGATGAATTACAAAAAGGAGCAGCGTTCCAAAGAGGTTAAAGCTATTGAAAAAACGCTCGGTAAATTACAGCAAAAACAGGTTGATGTTCAGGCTGTGGATGCGATTGAAGCAAAGCCTGTTCCATTTTCTTCAAAGGTATCGTTGAGCCAAGAGGATTACAAAACTCTCGCAACGGCTGCGAAAAAATATGTCGTTCAGGCGAAAAAGGAGCGCAAGCTACAAAAGCTGCTTGATGTTGCTAATAAGAAAATTGAAAAGCTGGAGAAAAGAGTGTCAGAACTTCTAAAATCCATATCTGACCTCACAAAGCAGCTCGACCAATATCGCTCCGTTCGTGGACAGCTTGATAAAGGAAAATTGCAATTGGAAAATGCAGAGTTGCGACAGAGCAATAGTTTTTACAAATCCGTTATTGAACAGCATGGGTTGAGGCATCTGCTTGGCGGGAAAAAAGAACAACGCCAGACCCGGACAAGGGACGTGCGATAAATAATTTATAGCAGGCTTTCAGACGAAACGCAAGGGTACATAAAAAGTGCCCTTGCGTTTTGTATAGTAATTCACACTTAGCATGAGAGAAGTAAATCTAACGCAAACAATAGATTATCTTGACCGCACTCATTTAGTGTGATACAATATGTTGGAAATAAAATGCTTATCTTTATGATGGAGGCACAATATGTCGGTAAGTTATGATAAGCTATGGAAATTGCTTATAGATAAAAAGATGAATCGCACAGATTTAAAAAATGCTGCGGGTATAAGCTTTAATGTTTTAGCTAAAATGGGCAAAGGTGAGACTGTTTCAATGGAGAGCATGTTGAAGGTGTGCAAAGCTCTTGATTGTGATATTTCTGATGTTATGGAGATTGAGAGGGAAGACATATGAATGGGAAAACCCCACACATAGTACAGTACCAGGGCTCAAAACGTATTTTGGCTCCTCAAATCATGCAATATATGCCGAAGCGTTTTAATCGTTTATTAGAACCTTTTTCGGGGATGGCAGCAATTTCTATTGCTGTAGCGCAGTCAGGGCAGACAGAAGAATATTATATAAACGACTTAAATGAACCGCTCATAAATATGCTAAAGACTGCGATTGAAACCCCCCATGCGCTTATCGAAAGCTATACAGCTTTGTGGAATAAACAGTTTGATTATGGGGCTGAACATGTTAGACACTTTTATGATGTCCGTGAGCAATTTAATGCGGGTGATGAAAGCCCTGAAAATATGCTATATTTATTGGCGCGCTGTGTTAAAGGTGCGGTTCGATATGGGAAAGACGGAAAATTCAATCAATCGCCTGATAAGCGCAGGCATGGAACCAATCCTCGAAATATCGAATCCAATGTGTATGCCGTTTCTTCTTTGTTAAAAGGGAAAAGTACTTTCTCTGCACTTGATTACCGAGAAGTTTTTGAGATGGCACAACCAGGTGATTTAGTGTATATGGATCCACCCTATCAGGGAGTAACAAATACGAGAGACAATCGTTATTTTTCTGGCGTGCCTTTTGCTGAATTTGCTGAGGCACTTGAATTATTAAATAATAAAGATGTGGATTTTCTGATAAGCTATGATGGGGAATGTGGTGGAAAGGCATACGGAGAAGAACTACCCGCAGAATTAGGGTGCAAAAAGATGCTGTTAAACGCAGGGACATCTTCGCAGGCAACACTTTTAGGACGAAAAGAGATTACATTTGAAGCTCTTTATGTTAGTCGGAATTTGCAGCCATATGAAGTCTTTATTCCGAAACAACTGACGCTTATGGAGGCAATAGTGTGATGGAGTATTCAAAGGAATTTTTAGACTTTCTAAATTCTATTCAGGCGAAAAGGCCTCGAACGGTCATTCAGCACATACTTGAGCACGGATACATTACTTCTCAAGAGTTAAAAGATACATATGGCTATAACCATCCTCCGCGGGCGGTGCGTGATGTTAGAGAACATGGAGTTCCTCTTGTTACATATAGAATAACAGGTAATGATGGTAGAAAAATAGCTGCATACAAGTTCGGGGATCCTAAAGATGCACAGAATCAGTTGGCGAAGGCCGCTGGAAGGACGGTTTTATCTAAGGCACTTAAACAAGCCTTGATTGATCGATATGGAGCAAGGTGCTTTGTGTATCTCGAAGAAATGAATGAATCCATTTTGCAGGTAGATCATCGTGTGCCGTATGAAATTAATGGTGAGCAAGATGAGAACAATATAGACCTGTTTATGCTGCTTAGTCCTTCGGCCAATCGGGCAAAATCATGGACATGTGAGCATTGCGAAAATTGGAAAATAAAAGATGCCGATTTTTGTATGCACTGTTTTTGGACGTACCCGGAAAACTATGATCACATCGCAGGAAAGCATGAAAAAATAGTTTCCATTGTGTTTACAGGCGATGAAATAGAGGATTATCAAAAACTAATTGAATTATCCGGTGAAAAAACGGCTCAAGAAACTATCAAAAGAATAGTCCATGATTTTCTTAATGAGTAAGGAAGGGCGAGAGTATGATTAAATTAACAAAAGCAACGATACACAAATATAAATGCATCGAACAAGAGCAGTCTTTTAACGTGGAAGATAAGACCACAGTTTTAGTGGGTATGAATGAATCTGGAAAGACCTCGATTTTAGAAGCTCTTGCGAAAGCGAATTACTTTGAAACGGATTGCAAATTTGCGTACAATCTTTCACATGATTATCCTCGTAAACAGAAAAAAGCGGTGGATAAAAGTGGAGAAAATCCAGATGCAATAGAGTTGGAATATATTATTGATGATGCACTTGCAGAAGAAATCGAAGCAGATATAGATGTTCCACTTTCTTCTCGGACGTTCACATTTACACGGAAGTACGATAATGGAAAGTCTTGGGGTGTACACTGGGTACCCACTTCTACATTCGTTGCAGCTAAAGCCAAAAAACTACAAATCAAAGATAAGGCTATTTTGGACAAGCTGAACAAAATAGACAATGCAGCATCGTTCGATACCTTTGTAACATCGTTAGACACGGAAAAGTACAATGAAGATATTATCGAATCAATCCAAACTTTAAAAACATATTTTGAGAACAAGAACAATTGGAAAGGCACTCCGATAAATGAATATATTACAGTTAATTATCTTGTTCCCAATTTACCAAAATTCATGTATTACGATGATTATTACATGTTGCCTTCAAGGGTTTCACTGCAAGAAGTTGATAAAGACCCTTCTGATCCGGCACAAAAAACTGCAAAAGCGTTGTTGGAACTGGCTGACATTGATGTCAAAAAAGTTACAGAATCTACTGACTTTGAGGATTTCATTGCTGAATTAGAAGCAACACAGCTCATTATTTCAGATGAGCTTTTTAAGTATTGGTCAACTAATAAAAACCTTAAGATTCTTTTCAGTATAGATAAAAAAGAAGAAACCGACCCACGCAACAATAAACGGATTATTGACCATATACTTGATATTCGCGTCCAGAACCAGCGGAGCGGGGTGTCTCTTCCGCTTGGGAATCGTAGCAAAGGATTCAATTGGTTCTTTTCCTTTCTGGTGTGGTTTAAAAAGATTCAAGAAAATAAGGACACCACTTACATACTCTTATTAGACGAACCGGGACTAAATTTGCACGCAAAGGCACAAAGTGATTTACTATCCTTTTTATCGGATCTTTCAATCGAATACCAGATTATCTACACAACACATTCGCCTTTTATGATTGAAACTGAAAAATTAAACCAAGTTAGAACAGTTTTGGAAAAGGAAGATGGCACACATATTTCTGAGTCTGTTCAAGAGAAGGATCCTAACACACTTTTCCCTCTGCAAGCTGCATTAGGCTATGATTTGGCACAAAATCTTTTCGTTTCCAAGAAAAATCTATTGGTCGAAGGAATTGCAGACTTAACATATTTATCATTAATGACCAATATATTGGAGAGTTGTGGGCGAGAAGGGCTAAAGAGTGATATTACAGTCGTACCAGTTGGAGGTGCCGACAAAGTAGCGACATTCGTGTCGCTACTAAGAGGTAATGAATTGAACATGGTGTGTCTGCTCGATACTTTTACGGATATGTCTGCAAAACAGCGCCTTGAGAACATGGTTGCACAAAACATTATAAAGGATAAAAAAATTGTGTTTTACCATGATATACTTCAAGTATCTCACGCTGATGTGGAAGACCTTTTTGAAACACCTGAGTACCTTGCTCTTTACAATGGAGCATTTGGGAAAAAACTAAAAACAGAAGATGTTGACATTAAAAAACCTATTCTTCCTCAACTAAAAAGGATCAATGGGAATAAGGATTTCAATCATTATACTCCTGCAAACTATTTCGCTCGAAATGTTGCCACAATCACAATAGGAGATTTGACCTTAAGCAACTTTGAAAATTTATTTAAAAAGATAAACAAGCTGCTTTGATAACAAAACCATGATAACATTTTGATAACAGCATTCCAGAAAGACCATATACGATGGATAACTGAGATCAAATGGAGCAAATAGAAATCATATCACTAAAACAAAAATGTTTAGAGCAAGCTTTAAGTTTGCGAGTGGGAGTAAGTCTATTCATCCCGCAAACCCGCATATACACTGGGTTTGCGGGATTCTATTTTTCTAAAAAGCACACAAATTTTCCGCAACCTCTGCCTGTTTATTGGGGTAAGGGTGGGAGTATGTTCGCAAAGTCGTTTTAATGTCCTCTTTCCGAGAGCTTAAGTACATGGTTGGGCTAGCAAACTTGCACTCAAAGAAGAAAGACTCAATTATACGGGAGATTTTCGCAAACCTCAGTATGTATAATTTTTCAGAGCTTGTGGCATCCAGAGCTCCATTCTGGCGCCAGACCTGCCGAAAAGGAGTATCGCAGATATCTATATACATGAATAGTTCCAATAAATGTTAATCTATTTGGGCTTTATTGGCTGCTTGCTGGGAGCACTCATAAGCAAAGCCAGCTATTCTGAGTTTGGCATAGTGTCTGTTGGTGTTTCAGAATACCCGATACCGTTGACATGAGCTTGTTTTCAGGTAGCATATCACAACCGGCCAGTTATTTGCATTGTGTTTTTGTAGAGCACGAATTCTTTGTTGTAAAAATCAGTTCAAATCCAGTAATGGATAATTGGACTTTTTTATTTTATATCCATATGCGTTTTTTCAATATATCGGGTAAGGTTACCCACGCACCGACCGGCGGAAAGGGATGCCAATGCAAGCCTCGGGATAGTTTGCTAACAGATTTGGAGCAACAGTCAAACTTAAGCGACCGGCCATCCTTAGCGTAAATCCCAATCAGTCTCATTGAACGACCATACAGTGCCGCTCAAAAAGTGGAAAGCGGAGGCCTGACGCACACCGCCGAAAAAGAAAAATTATATGGAGAATTCTACCGGCTGAGAGAGGAAGTCTATTTAATACACAGCTTTCAATTTTTGTAAGGAACCGACGTTAACTGCCAATTATATAATAGCTCGAACAAGTAAATTCACGAAATCAACAACTATAAGGCAGAGAGCCGGAATCAAAGGGAGTACGGTCGCGGCCGGTGGAATAGATAACGAAAGCGATATGCCTTTAGTGGAGCGCATCGGATAACCATCGAAGCGAAAAATGTTTTTCTGCTACACCTCAATGTCCCAGCGGTTTTGGTAATACCGCAAAATCACAGAGATATCCGCACCCGTGCAGAGACAGGCCGCTGTATTGGGCCATTTCAGTTGTCTTGCCGGCCCCCCTTTATTCGTTACACTGGTCAATGATGTGCTTTCGTAGCACAAAAAATAGATAGCAGCATTTCCGTAGCATGTCAAAATTATATATAAAGGGAGAATTAACCATGTCAAGATGCTATTTAGATTATAGAGATATTATTAATCATCAAAATAATTGCGGCTGTTGGAGCCCTAGCTGTACTTGTCAATCAAGCGCATGTTGTCCATGCATCGTCCGTGGACCAACAGGCGCAACAGGCCCCACCGGTCCGACTGGTCCGACTGGCCCCACTGGTCCGACAGAACCAGTTATTTAAGGAAAACTGCAAAAATCCTTATTCCATGCGGGATAAGGGAATACAAAAATAAAATAAGAGCTATCACATTACACAAAACACCGCCTTAGAGGGACTAACGGCGGTGTTTTTGTGTGGGTAGCTGACTTCGGGCCACATTGGCCTGAAGTGGAAAGGAGGGATTGTATCTATCCCCGCCGGGTCTGATTGAAAAATCAGACCCTTTTTTGTTGTCAAAAAACGATAAGGAGGTAAACACCGCATGGCAAAAAAAGAGCCAAACAAGCCGGACGATATGAAAACCGTGCCGGCAAATGAAACACAGGCGGAGGAAAAAGCCGCTCCTGGCAATGAGCCGTTAGAGGCTGGCAGCGAAGCCCCGGCCCCGGAACTGACCGCCGAAGAAACGGCGGCATTAGCCCATGAGGGCCAAGCCGCGTTGCAGGATATAGGTGAGGAACAGCTTGAATCGCCTACAACCTTTGACATTCCCGCCCCCGGTGATGTAGTCGTATCATTCGATAAAATCAACGAGTTAGCGAATGAACGCAAGGCGGCTGGCCTTGAAGCCGCACCGGAAACGAAAACACAAGAGGCCCCGGCAGAGAAAGAGGCCCCCGCCCCGGAGGATAAAGCTCCGGAGAAAAAGGCGGCGCGTAAGGGCAGGCCCACGGCCGATAAGCCGGATAAAGAGCCAAAGCCCGAAAAAGCCCCGATAGCTGAAAAATCGGCAAAGGCCCCGAAAGCCGCAAAAACAAAACAGGCGGCGGGTATCGGAGGTGCTGGTGGTTCCGTTTCCACAAAGGCTACGGAAAAAACACAGCAGGAAACACCGCCCCCGGCTCCTGTGCCTGAAAAACCGCCGGAGCCGAGGGAAGCCCCGCGCTCTAATGAGCAGGAGCAGATTGTCTATCTCAACCTGTCCGAGCTTTACGCTTTCAAAGACCATCCCTTTCAAGTCAAAAAAGATGATGAAATGCTGGCAATGGTGGAGAGCGTCAAGGACAAGGGCGTAACCCAGCCCGCCATAGTCCGTCCCCGTGAGGACGGCGGTTATGAAATTGTATCGGGCCACAGGCGGCAGATGGCAAGCGAACTTGCCGGATTTACCAACATGCCCTGTGTTGTCCGTAACCTCACCGACGACGAAGCCATCACGCAGATGGTGGAGGACAATACCAACCAGCGTGAGGAAATCTTGCCGAGTGAAAAGGCCAAAGCCCTGAAAATGCAGTTGGAGGCCATCAAACGGCAGGGGACGCGTAACGGCAACGGGCAGCGGTCAAATGAGATTGTAGCCGAGCGCAATAAAATGACGGTCAAGACGGTACAGCGGTATATCAAGCTGAACGACCTTGTATCCGATTTGATGAAGCTGGCGGACGATAAGAAAATCGGATTTACCCCCGCCGTGGAATGTGCATTTATCAAGCCCAAAAATCAGCGGTATATCGCCATAGCCGTTGAGGGGCAAAGCGCCAGCCCCACGTTTTCACAGGCAAAACGTATGAGGGAGTTAGACCAAAAGGGCCTGTTAAACCCAGATATGATAGACGGTATCATGCTTGAAGAAAAAAAGGAGGTAGACAAGGTGATTTTATCCAGCCAGGAATTAGGCCAGTATTTTGGCAAGGACAAGACCCCGCGCGAAATGAAAGACCAGATTATGACGCTGCTTGAAGAATGGAAAGGCCAGCAAAAAGACATTGCGAAGCCTGAAAAGAAAAACGAGCAGGAAAAATAAGGCAGGGGAAATAAGGGGACTTCGGGCCACATTGGCCCGAAGTTGATTATTATTCAGCGCGACTAAAACGCGCAACGGAAACGGAGGTACACCATGAAAAGACCTTTAGCATATATCACCGCCGCATGGAACGGCGATTATGACGGGGACACGGAACAGGCAACGGAGTATTGCCGGGCGGTTTATGAGGCGGGATTTTCCCCGATTTGCCCTCTGCTGTACTTACCCTTGTTCCTCAATGATGAAATTCCCGAAGAACATAAAAGCGGCATTGACATAGGGCGCGACCTTTTGCGCCGCTCCCATGTGCTTGTCGTGTGCGGGGACGGTATGAGCGAAGATGTAAAAAACGACATAGCCACAGCCGGGCGGCTGAACATCACGGCGACCACGCTTGACGGTATTCTGACCGTCAAGGGGCAGGGCCGGGAAAAGAGGGACAATGCTTGCTGACACTCGGCAGCCTGTTTGACGGGATTGGCGTATTCCCATTGGCCGCCTCCCGCTGCGGGATTGCCCCGGCATGGGCAAGCGAAATTGAGAAAGCCCCGGTATCCATAACAAAACGGCACTTCCCCGGCATGGCCCATTTGGGGGATATTACAAAGCTGGACGGGGGGAACATCCCCCCTGTTCATGTGCTGACTTTCGGCTCGCCCTGTCAAAATTTATCTTCAATCGGCGGGCGTGACGGGCTTGCCGGGGAAAAATCCGGCCTGTTTCATCAGGCCATCCGAATTATAAAAGAAATGAGGTGCGCTACCAATGGCATATATCCAGTTGTCGCTGTTTGGGAAAACGTCATGGGAGCGTTTTCTTCAAATGACCGGATGGACTTTAGAGCCGTGCTGGAATGTTTCGCAAATACCGAAATTCCAATGCCTCCTACTGGAAAGTGGGCAAACGCCGGAATGGTTGGAGGGGGAACGCCTGACATCGTTTGGCGGCTCATGGATGCCCAGTATTGGGGAAAGCCCCCGCCCCCTCAACGGCGAAAGCGGATTTTCGTCGTGGCGGATTTTGGAGGCAGACGCGCCGGGGAAATATTATTTAAGCCCCACGACATGTTCCCGCCTCCTGCGCCTTGCGGAGATTGCGGGATGCCCGCCGCCGCCGGAAATCGAATACTTATTGATGAAGCAGGGGGGGCGCTACCCGTCCTCCGTCCCATTCAGGAACGGAGCTTGCGGGGAGCCGCAAAGAAAAAAGACCGGCAGAGGTTTATCAACAGCTTCGGACAGCCAGATGACCCTTTTCCAACTTTACTGGCCTCCGGGGTAAATATGTTTTCCTTTTGGCACGAGGGCGACCCGGAAAACGGATTTTTGCGGTATCTCACCCCTACCGAGAGTGAGCGGCTTATGGGGCTGCCGGAGGGCTGGACGGCTTACGGCCATGAGGGGGAGGAAATCAGCGCCGGGGTACGGTGCAAGGCGTTGGGAAACGCTATCGCACTCCCCTGTGCTGAATATATCATGTCCGGCATTGCGGAGGTTTTAGCTTGAACTTCGAGCCACATTGGCCCGAAGTGCCGAAAGGAGGGAACAAAAATCAGCGGCAGTATGATTGAAGCCTATGTTACCAATCTTGGCAGATACGTTGAGGGCCATCTTGACGGGGAATATTTGAAGCTCCCCGCGACAACGGAGGAAGTACAGGCACTTTTGAAGCGTATCCATGTGGATGGTGTACGGTATGAGGAAATTTTTATTACCGACTACGAAACCGCCATTCCCGGTTTGCGTGACTGTTTGGGCGAGTATGAAAGCATTGACGAACTGAATTATCTGGCCTCCCTACTTGATGATATGGAGGAATGGGAACTTGAAAAGTTTGAGGCCGCTGTGGATTTTGGGGAATACAACAGCGCAAAGGATTTAATCAATCTGACCCAAAACTTGGATTGCTTCGAGATTTACCCCGGCATTGAGGACGAGGACGATTTAGGCCGCTTCTATATTGAGGAAATGTGTACGTTAGATGTGCCGGAGCATTTGGAGCCGTATATCGACTATGAAGCCTACGGGCGGGATATGAACATGGACGAGGACGGACGCTTTGTAAACGGCGGTTATGTGGTGCGAACTGACGACAGCCCCACCGAGCATTACAGCGACAGGGACGACATACCGGACGAATACCGGATTTTTTCATATCCCGTGCCGGAAAAAGCGTCTATCCGGGAAACAATCAAAGCCTATCAGCAAATGATAGCCGAAGCCCCGGCCCTGTCTGGCGAAAAGCACAGGCCAGCCGCCGCCCATGACGACAGGTAGGCCACTTCGGGCCACATTGGCCCGAAGTCTGAAAGACAGCGAAAGTGAGGTGATAAGCCATGCCGGGCGTAAGTAAGGAACAGATAGCGCAAGCAAAGGAAATTGATTTATTATCCTACCTGCAAGCCTGTGAACCGCATGAGCTTGTGCGTTCCGGGCCGAATGAGTATCGCACGGCCTCCCATCACAGCCTTGTTATCAGCAACGGCCTGTGGCATTGGATAAACGGACAGGTCGGAGGCAAAACCGCGCTTGATTATCTGGTACATGTCCGGGGCCTCAATTTTGTTGAAGCCGTGGAAACGCTGTGCGGTTGTCAAAGCACCGTATCATTTTCTTTCCAGCCGGTAAAAAAACAGGTAATCCCCGAACGGCGTACTTTTACCCTGCCACCTCCCCATGCCAACAATGACCGCATGATTGCCTATCTGCAAAGCCGGGGCATTGACCGGGAGGTGATAGACGATTGTATCCGGCGGGGCAGCCTGTACGAGAGCGCCAGAAACCATAACTGCGTTTTCGTGGGCAGGGATAGTTCCAGCGCTCCCCGGTTCGCCAGTATGCGCGGCACGTTCAGTAATTACAAGCAGGATGCGGCGGGCAGCGATAAGCGTTACGGTTTTTGCTTTTCCCCTTGCGGGCCGCCGGGCCGTATGATTGATGTTTTTGAAAGCCCCATTGACGCATTATCATTGGCGACGCTCCGCAAAAGGAACGCGGAGGCGTGGGACAAGTATCATTACCTGTCGTTGGGCGGCACTTCCCCACTGGCCTTAACGCAATTTCTGAAAGACCACGGGGAGACGGATTGCATTTGTTTGCGGCTGGATAACGACCGGGCCGGGCATGACGGGATACGGAATATCCGGGAGGCCATACAAAGCAATGCCGAATTGGGGGCGTGGGTAATGACGGTTACGGAACAACCGCCCCAAAAAGGCAAGGACTACAACGAGTATTTACAGCAGGTGTTACGGGAAGAATTATCCGGGACAATCCGCCAAAGACAGGCGGATATTTCACTTTAAGGAGGTAAATTTGCGTATGCCCTATGTACGACTTCGGGCCACATTGGCCCGAAGTTACCCCCGCCGCTATGTGCCGCCTTAGCACATTAGCGGCAGATTATGAGGAAAGGAGGTATTCAATCTATGGCAAAAAGGACAGCACAGGCAAAATCCCCGCCCATTATGGAAAATGAGCATGTCAAGGAGTTGTTAGGAATTATGGAGGCCAACAATCTGTCTACCATGAAAGATATGCTTGATATTCTTAATCAGGTGGGTGCTATGGAAAAACAGCTTGACGCGGCGGTAACGGAGCTTGCGGCCATGCGCCGGGAATTGAAAACGGCGCAGGAGCAAAATCACCCGGTAAAAACCGCCATGCAAAAGGCGGTCATTTCCATGCAGGGGCAGGTTTTGGATTTGCGAGATAAGCTGGCGGAGCTAAAACAGAATGTCATTGACGGTTGTAAAAACGCCGTTGCCGCGTTCAAGGAAAAAGGTATATCCGCGCTGGATAACATCACCCGGTTTTTCAAGATAAAGCCTATTCTTGAAAATATACGGGACAGCCTCAATAAAAATATCCGGTTTGACGACAAGGCGATTGCCAAAATTGAGGCGGTAAGCGCGGAGTATCACGAGGCCGGGCGGCATTTGAAAAACATGGGCCGGGCGTTTATCGGCAAGGAGGCCGTGACGGAGGCAAAGGCCCCCGGCAAGCTGGCGGCGGCAATCGCGGCCCCATACCGCGCCGAGCGTTCCTGTTTCGTTTCCATGAAAAGGAGCGCGGAGACTGCTATCAGAAAAATAGAACGGCTGGAAGAAAAGGCGCATAAACCCTCTATCAAGCAGACCATGCAGACGCTCAATGAGCAGATAGCACAGGCCAAAAAGGACGCTCCCGCCGCCGAGCGGCCCCGGCCCGTGGCGCAAGACCGTTAGAACTTCGGGCCAATGTGGCCCGAAGTTGGAAAGGAGGCGATTGATTGCAAGAGGATATAGAACGCCGGACGGTTGCCGTAACCATTACGGCTACAAAGCTTTCCGCGAAAGTGCTGGCAAAGGCGCTGGCGGCGGTTGTGCGGAAGATCCAAAAGGAACACCAAAAGGCACAGGCCCCGCAGGGCAGGCAGACGGTGAAAAAGCTGATGAACCACGGCGTTAGTATAAGCAGTATCCCGCTTGACGGTGATACAAAATTGTTTGACCGGGTGGCCCGGAAATGGAATGTGGATTATGCTTTCCACCAGACCGGGCCGAATAAGTACCAGCTATTCTTCAAGGCGGGACAGGCCGACGCGATAACGGCCTGTTTCTCCGAATATACCAAACGGGTAATGACAAAGGAGCGGCGTCCGTCCATCCTCAAAAATCTGAAACAGCTTGGGGAACAGGTACGGTCAAAGCCGCGTGAGCATGAACATAAACGGGAGGCGGCGCATGGTGACAGATAAAATCCGTAAATATGTACTGCCGAATATCCCCTATCTGTTCATCCTTTGGTGCTGCCTGAAGCTGGGAACGGCTTACCGTATGGCGGCGGGGGCAGACTTTGGCAATAAGCTGTTAGGCACGATACAGACCATAGGCCCGGCGTTTGGCAATATAGCGCCGGGCCTTGTCGCATCCGACTGGCTAATAGGCATTGCCGGGGCTGCGATTATCCGGCTTGTTGTCTATTACAAGGTAAAAAACGCAAAGAAATTCAGAAAGGATGTGGAGTACGGGAGCGCCCGGTGGGGAACGCAAAAGGATATACAACCTTTTGTAGACCCGGTTTTCAAGAACAACGCCATTCTCACCGGGACGGAATTTTTAACCATGAACACCCGGCCCAAAAACCCGGCGAACTCCCGTAACCTCAACTGCGCCGTGATAGGCTCGTCCGGCTCCGGCAAAACCCGGTTTTGGCTGACCCCGCAGCTCTTACAGGCCCATTCATCCTATGTTGTGGTAGACCCGAAAGGAGGCATTTTAGGGCAGGTAGGCACTTTCCTCAAAAAGCAGGGGTATAAAATCAAGGTGTTCAACAGCATAGATTTTTCAAAATCCATGCACTTCAATCCTCTGTCCTACATCAAGACGGAGAGCGATATTTTGAAGTTTGTAAATGCTCTGATTGAAAATACCAAAGGCGAGGGCAAGGAGGGCGACCCGTTTTGGACGAAAAGCGAAACCCTTTTGTACTGCGCTTTAATCGGGTATATCGTCTTTGAGGGGCCGGAGGAAGAACGCAACATGAATACCCTTGTAGATATGCTGAACAGCATGGAGGTAAAGGAAGATGATGAAAATTTCCGAAATGCCATTGATTACATGTTCGCCGGGCTGGAAAAACGCAAGCCCGACCACTTCGCCGTAAGACAATATAAAAAATTTCGCCTTGCCAGCGGCAAGACCATGAAAAGCATTTTGATTAGCTGTGGGGCCAGACTTGCGCCCTTTGACATTGGGCAGCTTCGGGAGATTATGAGCTATGACGAAATGCAGCTTGACCGGATGGGTGACAGGAAAACGGCGACATTCTTTATTATCAGTGATGTGGATACAACCTATAACTTTATTGTCGCGCTGGCCTTTTCGCAGATGTTCAATTTACTCTGTGAACGCGCCGACAGCATGGAGAGCAACAGGCTGAAACATCATGTGCGGGTACTTTGGGACGAGGCCGCAAATACCGGACAAGTGCCGCAACTGGAAAAAATTGTGGCGGTTATCCGCTCCCGCGAAATATCCCTGTGCCTGTTTTTACAGGCGCAATCGCAATTAAAGGCGCTATATAAAGACCACGCTGAAACAATCATGGGGAACATGGACAGCGTGATTTTTCTTGGAGGCCGGGAACATAGCACGATTAAGGAGCTATCGGAGGTCATGGGGAAAGAAACCATATCCATGTATACCGAGAGCCTGACGCGGGGCCAGCAGGAGAGCCACGGCCAAAATCTGCAACGCTTGGGAAAAGAGCTTATGACAATGGACGAGCTTACCACCCTTGACGGGAGCAAGTGTATCTTACAGCTTCGGGGCCTCCGGCCTTTCCTTTCCCCAAAATATGACCTGAAAAAGCACCCGAATTACAGGTATACCGCCGAGGCCGACAAGAAAAACGCCTTTGATGCGGGGCGGCTTATCACCCGGCGCATGAAGCTCAATCCAAACGAGGAATACACCGTTTACGAGGTAGACGCAGAGGAAACCGCAGACATAGACGAGGACGAGGACATTCTCAACTATGATGATGTGGACGACCCGGACGCGTTCATCTAACTTCGGGCCACATTGGCCCGAAGTTGTACAGCCGCCATTTGGCGGCTTTTTCTATTAGCGGGGCAATGCCCCAAAATAAAAATCATTTTATGGAGGTAAAATTTATGGGATTTTTTACGAGTGCTGTTACTACCCTGCAAACCCTTGTCGTGGCGCTGGGCGCTGGCCTTGCCGTGTGGGGCGTTATCAACCTTTTGGAAGGCTACGGCGCGGACAATCCAGCCGCGAAATCGCAAGGGATTAAGCAGCTCATGGCCGGTGGAGGCGTGATACTTTTAGGGACTACCTTAGTGCCTCTGCTCTCCACCCTGTTTTAAGGTAGGGGCATTATGGATTTTCTCACCGACTGGATTACCGACTGGCTGAAAGGCTTGTTGATTGACGGTATCATGGGGAACTTTGAGGGCCTTTTTGACAACGTAAACAATCAGGTCGGAGAGATAGCGACACAGGTGGGAACATCTCCGGGGGCATGGAACCCCGGAGTGTTTTCCATGATACGCAACCTTTCCGAAACGGTTGTTTTACCTATCGCCGGGCTTATCCTCACGTTCGTCATGTGCTATGAGCTAATCAGCATGATTATCGAAAAAAACAATCTGCACGACCTGGACACATGGATATTTTTCAAATGGGTGTTCAAAACCTTTGTTACCGTGATGATACTGTCCAACACGTTCAATATCGTGCTGGCGGTGTTTGATGTGGGGCAGAGCGTAATACAAAGCTCTGCGGGACTGATACAGGGCAGTACCGACATATCGGCGGATATGCTTGCCAGCATGGAAACGACCTTGCAGGGCATGGATATTGGCCCACTGCTTGGCCTGTGGCTCCAATCCTTTATTGTCAAGCTCACCATGATTGCCCTGAATATCGTGGTTTTCGTCATTGTGTACGGCAGGCTTATAGAAATATACCTGCTTACGAGTTTAGCGCCCATCCCCTTTGCCACGGTGGGGAACCGGGAAATCGGGCATATGGGCCACAACTATTTTAAGTCCCTGTTTGCCGTGGCCTTTCAGGGCTTTTTGATTATGGTATGTATCGCCATCTATGCGGTACTGATACAAAGCGTTGCCACCGCCGGAGCGTCCGATATAATCGGCGCGGTGTGGAAGGTCATGGGCTACACGGTGCTTTTGTGTTTCACCATGTTCAAGACCGGGAGCCTATCAAAGCAAATTTTCGGAGCGCATTGACCGCGCCAGGATAACTTCGGGCCACATTGGCCCGAAGTGGAAAGGAGGTTTTTATGCCGCGAAGATACGCCCCGGACGGTACGCCGTTATTTAACGGCAAGAGGCCGGAGGAATTTACGGAACAGGACATCCGGCAATTTATTGATGATACAGAAAAACGGTTGAAAGAAACGGAGGATTTGACCATGAGTGACGAAAAAAACGCAATGCCGCAGGAGGCGGCGCAGGATAGCACCCCCACCCTGCCGGTAAAGCTGGATGTTACCGTCCGGCCTATTGAACCTATGGGAAACCTTTTAGCTTTTGCCAGCCTGAAAATCAACGACTGTTTTGTGATAGACGATTTTAAGGTATTGCAGAGCGACAAGGGCCTGTTTGTTGGTATGCCGAGCAAGCCGGACAAAGGGAGCAAGACCGGCTACAGGGATACGGCGCGGCCCATCACAAAGGAGTTTCGGGCCGAGCTGACCGGAGCGGTGGTCACGGCTTATCATGCGGAGGTGGAGAAGCTACAGACCCGCGCCGCCGCTATCGCCTCCCCTGAAAAACAGTCTATAAAGGAACAGCTTGCGGAGGGCGCGGAACAGGCGGCAAAGGACAACGCCGCCCGTCCTGCCCCCGCAAAGGGTAAGGCGAAAAATGCGGAGCGATAATCATGTTGTAACTTCGGGCCACATTGGCCCGAAGTTGCTTTGAAAGGAGGATTTGGTACTTTGGCGCGAAGAAAAACCGGATATGACGCGGCCTGTTATTATGGCGGCAAGCTGATGGGCCGGTGTACGGTTGCAGACAGCGACACCTATGTTGCCCTTATGGAGCAATGCGGCGGGAACGCGGCCCGTGTCTTACAGGAATACGCCTATTTTTCCGCTGAACTGAAAGAAGTTTTAGAAAAGGTGGCGGGAATACAGGCGGCGCAAAATCGCGGCACAAGGCCGGGGGCCAGCCTGTACGCGGAGCCGGAGCAATCGCCGTGGGGGGACGTTCAGCATTGCGATACGCTCTGTCCCGGCGTATTCCTTGTGAGTACCGCCAGTCACGGCGGCATAATGGTTTCTAAGGATATGGCCCCCATGCTGTCAACCGCCGCCCGGAAATGCAGCTTTAAGCAAAACGGCTATTTGTGTTTTGAGGAAGATAGCCAGGAGGACATTGTTTTCCGTGAACTGCTGGACAAAAAGCTGTGGGCTATCCCTGATCGTATCAAAGATAAGGCGGCATATGAGGAAACTATCAATAAGTCCATCCGGGAGTACAACCCGGAATACTGGCGGGCGCGGCAATCGGGGCTTGACCGGGTACAGGCCCGGCAAACTGTTTCCGCTCCTGCCCACGCCGCCGAGCGATAATCAACTTCGGGCCACATTGGCCCGAAGTTAGAAAGGAGGATTTTGACCTTGGCATATGTAAACGTACCCAACGATTTATCGAAAATCAAAAGTAAATTGGCGTTCAATCTCACAAAACGCCAGCTAATTTGTTTCGGAGCGGCGGCGGTTATCGGTATTCCCACATACCTTTTTACCCGTTCCGCTATCGGCAACACGGGGGCTATGTTCGTAATGATTGTCCTCATGCTCCCCTGTTTTTTCCTCGCCATGTATGAGCGGGACGGTTTACCCTTTGAAAAGGTATTGCGAAATATTATCCGCTCCCGTTTCCTGTGGCCCCGGACAAGGCCATATCAAACGGATAACTTTTACAGTTATTTGAGCAATTCCAAAAAGGAGGTACAGCAGCTTGGCACAAAAAACAAAAAAGCGCCCGCCAATCCCCGCAAAAAGCGGTAAACGCAAACGCAAGGGGCCGCAGTCGGCACAGCAGACCATACCCTACCGGGAAATGCTGAAAGACGGTATTTGCCGGGTACAGGACAACTATTACACGAAAACCATTGAATATGAGGACATCAATTATGCCGTGGCTTCAAGCGACGATCAGGCCACCATCTTTGACGGGTATTCCTCATTCCTCAACTATTTTGACGCGGCCCTGCCGTTCCAGCTTTCCTTTATCAACCACCGTTCCCGGCCCGAAAACAGGTACACCGTCAACATCCCCATGAAGCAGGACGAGCATAACGGCATACGGGGCGAATTTGTGGATATGCTGGAAAATCAGATTGCCAAAAGCAACAACGGCATTATGCGTTCCAAATATATCACATTCGGCATAACCGCTGATGGTATACAGGCGGCGCGGCCTCGCTTGGAACGTGTGGAGGCCGACATAACGGGGAACTTCAAACGGCTTGGCGTACAGTCCCGGCCCCTGAACGGGCGGGAGCGGTTAGAGCTTTTGCACAGCCAGTTACACCCCGGCGGGAAAGAAAAGTTTGTATTTGATTGGAGTATGATACCGCAAACGGGCATGGGGACAAAGGATTTTATAGCCCCTACTTCCTTAGACTTCCGGCAGAGCCGCGCTTTCCGTGTTGGTGCGACATGGGGCGCGGCTTCGTATATGCAGATTATGGCCTCCGAACTATCCGACAAGCTATTAGCGGAACTCTTGGAAGTGGACGCGGAAATGACCATCACCATGCACATACGGACGGTAGACCAGTCAAAGGCCATTAAGACCGTCAAGGGCAAGCTGACCGATATTGACAAAATGAAGATGGACGAGCAGAAAAAAGCTGTTCGGAGCGGGTATGACATGGATATTTTACCGCCGGATTTAGTCACGTTTTCAAAGGACGCGGCGGCTCTGCTTCAAGACCTGCAAAGCCGGAATGAGCGAATGTTTTTATTGACATTCCTGATTGTCAACACGGCGAACACACGCCAGCAGCTAGACAACGATATTTTCACCGTGGCGGGTATCACGCAGAAATATAACTGTATGCTCAAAAGGTTAGATTTTCAGCAGGAGCAAGGCTTTATGTCCTCCCTGCCTCTTGGTTGGAACGGGATAGAGATACAGCGGGGAATGACAACATCATCCACCGCTATTTTTATCCCCTTTATGACAAGGGAGCTGCGCATGGGGGGCCAGTCGCTTTACTACGGACAGAACGCCCTTAGTCATAACGTCATTATGGCAGACCGCAAAAAGTTAAAATCGGCCAACGGTTTGTACTTAGGGTCAACCGGGAGCGGCAAAAGTTTCGCCGCGAAACGGGAGCTAATCAATGTTTTCCTTGCCACGAATGACCGGATAATCGTTGTAGACCCTATGGGCGAATACGCGCCGTTGATACAGCGGCTTGGGGGCCTTGTGCTGGAACTGGCCCCGGACAGCCCAAACCACATCAACCCTATGGCCCTGCAAATGAGCATAACGGACGAGGAAAGCCCTCTTTCCATGAAAGCGGATTTTATACTTTCCTTGTGTGAGTTGATTATCGGGGGCCGGGAGGGATTACAGCCGATTGAAAAAACAGTCATTGACCGCTGTGTGCGTACCGTCTACCGGGATTTTGTCATAAGCCCGGAAACGGCGAACACTCCCACCCTGCAAGACCTGTATGAAATTTTGAACGAACAGCCGGAGCCGGAGGCCAAACGGATTGCTACTGCCTTAGAGCTTTACTGTACCGGCTCATTAAACCTGTTCAATCATCAGACGAATGTAAACCTTGATAACCGTGTTGTGTGTATCGTGCTGAAAAAACTTGGTGAGGGATTACGCAAGATTGCCATGCACATTACAAACGAGTTTGTACAGTCGGCGGTCAATACCAATTTCAAGAACGGTATCGCTACTTGGTGCTATTTTGACGAGTTTCACGTTTTATTACAGGACAGTTTGAGCGCCAGCTATTTTGTGCGTATCTGGAAAATGCTCCGCAAAAAGGGATGTGTGCCATCCGCTTTGACGCAGAATGTGAAAGACCTGTTTACCTCCCGTGAGATTGAAAACATACTAGAAAACACGGATTTCATGGTACTACTGTCACAGGCCCAGGGCGACAGGCAGATATTGGCCAAACAGCTTGGTATCTCGTCCCATCAGCTATCGTATATCACCCACAGCAATTCCGGGGAGGGCCTTTTGTTCTACGGGAATACGACAATCCCGTTTGTTGACAGGTTCCCACGGGGCGAAATATATGACCTGCTCACGACCCGCCCGGAGGACTTGGTGAAAGAGGCGCGGAATGAGTGACCGGGACCGCAAGGCAGAGCGCGGCCCGTCCGGTAAATTGCGTTTTGAGAGTGCGGCGCGGGACGGTGCAACTTCGGGCCACATTGGCCCGAAGTCAAAACCCCACCAGCGTTTTGACGGTGAGGACAGCCGACAGCCTGACAGAAACGGCGCACAATCGCATGAGCCGCAGGGCCGCTCTCCCACTCCGCAGAATGATAATCCCGTGGAAACCCCTGCTATGCCGGACGCTCCACGGGAGCCGCTAACTTCGGGCCACAATGGCCCGAAGTTAGATTTTACCCCGGAGCATAAGCCAAAGAAAAAGGCGGCAGGCCAACCCTTGCGGTTTGAGGACGGAGCCGGGGCGGATACTCCGCCGCCTGTGGAGGATGGCACTTCGGGCCAATGTGGCCCGAAGTCCAAAAACAGTAAATTCAAGCGGGAGAGCGAACAGGCTCGCCCCTCCGAGCGGTTACGGCATGACGGTGACGAGACACCGCCCGGTGACGGGGGCCACGCCTCCAGCGGTAAGACCGGGGACGCTCCCGGCGGTGAAAAGGCAGCGCGGGATAGTAAGCGCATGAATAAATCCAAATTCCGTGTTGAGAAAAGCGGCGCGAAGTTGGACAAGGCCCGTGAAAAACTAGCCGCGCAGAAGCCCCCGAAAAAGCCCGGTGTCGGCAAAACCATAGGCCGGGCGGCGGGCAGGTCGGTACACGGCTATGTCCACAAAAAAATCCGTGAGATAGAGCGTGAAAATGTAGGTACGGAGGCCGCGCACAAAACCGAGCTTGCCGGGGAGTCGCTTGTCCGGGGAACTTCCCGCTTTATCAAGCGGCGCAACCGTACCCGCCCAGCCCGGCGCGTCCGTAAGTGGGAAAACAAGAACATCAAGGCCCGCGCTGATTATGAGTTTCGCAAGCTGACGCTGGAACACCCGGAGCTAAACAAAAACGCCCTTTCCCGGTATCTGCAAAAACGGAAAATAAAAAAGCAGTATCAGAAACAGGCGTGGGAGGCGGCGAAGCAGAGCGCACAGGCGGCGAAAAAAGCGGCGGTTACTACCGGAAAAATCGCCGGAGCCGTGTGGCGGTTTGTAAGGGGCAATCCCAAAATCATATTGATTGTTGCTATCCTGTTTCTGCTTATCGTCATTCTGCAATCCTGTATGGGGGCGCTTACCACTATAGGCAACGGCATTACGGGCGCGGTGGGCGGCACTTCCTATGTATCGTCTGACAGCGATATTGAAACGGTGGAGCGGAGCTATACCGCGCTGGAAACGGCCTTGCGGGAAAAGCTGGCCCGGATTGAAAGCGATTATCCGTCCTATGACGAGTACCGCTATTCGGTGGATGAAATCGGGCATGACCCCTTTGAACTGGCCTCCTACCTGACCGCAAAATATGACGATTACACCCCCAACCGGGTACAGGCCGAACTGCAATCGCTTATAGAGCAGCAGTATACCCTGACCATTACGGAAACGGTGGAAGTGCGTTACCGTACCGAAACCCGGACGGACACATGGACGGACAGTGAGGGCAACAGCCATTCCGACACTTACACGGTAGAGGTTCCCTACAATTATTACATTCTCAATGTCAGCTTGCGTAACCACTCGCTTGAAGCTGTGGCGCTTCAAAATCTCGACCCCGAACAGACACAAAGGTACATTGTCTATCAAAAGACCAAAGGCAACCGCCCCTATCTGTTCGCGGGCAACCCATCAGTAAATCATGGCGAATACACGGATTATGACATACCCCCGGAGGCCCTGAACGACCCGGATTTTGCCGCGCTGATTGCCGAGGCCGAGAAGTATTTGGGTTATCCTTACGTTTGGGGAGGCTCCAGCCCGTCCACTTCTTTTGACTGTTCGGGCTTCGTTTGTTGGGTATTGGATAAATCCGGCGTATATCCCATGAGCCGGACAACGGCGCAGGGGATTTTCAACCAATGCGCGAAAATCCCGCCCTCCGAGGCAAGACCCGGCGACATTATTTTCTTTACGGGAACCTATGACAGCCCCGGCCCGGTGTCGCATGTGGGTATCTATGTAGGCAACGGCATGATGATACATTGCGGAAATCCAATCAGCTATACATCTATTGAAACAAGTTACTGGCAATCGCATTTTTACAGCTACGGCAGAGTGAATTAGGAAAGGTCGTGATTTTTTTGAACGCAAAAATTGAGCGTGTAAGCAAGGACATACAGAAAACTAAGGACAAAATATCCGAATTTCAGTCCCGCTTGCGGGAACTGGAAAAGCAGAGAACGGAGCTTGAAAACATGGAAATCGTTGATACCGTGCGCGGGATGGATATTTCCCTTGCCGACCTCGCTGCCATGTTGAGGGCAAGCGGGAATACTCCCGCAACCTCGGGCCACATTGGCCCGAAGTCAAATATTGACAAGGAGGAAACAGAGGAATGAAGAAATTTTATAAGCTGGCGGCGGCATTGTGCGCCGCTTTTTTGTTGATAATCCCTTTCAGCACCGTGGCCTATGCCGGAGGCGGTGAGGAAACAACCGAGGCCGTGACCGAGAGCGCCGCTCCAACGGAGGCCGAGGCCAACCCGTTCACCCCCGCCGGAACGGGGACGGTTATTGACAACGCTACGGATGGGGACGGAAAAGAGTTTTATACCATAATGACCCCTGACGAAAACGTGTTTTATCTGATTATCGACAGGCAGCGGGAAACGGAAAATGTGTATTTCCTGAATGCCGTTACCGAACGGGATTTGCTGGCCCTTGCCGAGAAATCGGAGGACACGGGGGAAAATGTGAGCGCCATCCCTGACAATACCACCCCGGCAGTTACCGAGCCGGAGCCGGAGGCCGAAACGCCCACGGAGCCGGACACTAATAGCGGCGTCGGAAATGGCGGTATTATTGTTATCGTGCTGATTGTGCTTGCCGCTGGCGGGGCCGGGTATTACTTCAAGATTTACAGGCCCAAACAGGAACCGGCCGACAGTGAGGATGAATACGAGTATGAGGCCAACGAGGACGGGGACGATTACGGCGAATACGAGGATACGGAACCGGAGGACGATACCCCGGCTTGGGACGAGGAATACAGCGGGGATGATGAAGAATGAACTTTACCGATAACCCATTTGAACGAATGATGAAGCAGAAGCCCCGGCCATGCCGGGGCTTTGCGCCTAAGGCGCCGCCCGGTTCCCCTTGCTATAATTGCTCCTTTTGGCAGGGCATGGCCTGTGTGGGTACTTGCTACAAGGATTTACTGATACCGCGAAAGGAGGCAACTTCGGGCCAATGTGGCCCGAAGTGAACGATATGGAAACACGCGAACTGACCCGCGAAGAACGGGCGGCGATCCGCAAGCTGGTAACGGGTATGTGCGCAAACTACGACCATGAATACGGCTGTCTGCCTCTGGATTACGGCGGGTGTTACATGCTGGATAAATGGTGGACGGGCGCGTACTGCAAGTATTTCCAAAATGCGGTACTGCCCCTTGACCCTGTTTTAAAGGCTACCTTGACGGGCCGGGAGGTTCCGGCAATGGACGTTTGTGTCGCCTGCGGCAAGCCTTTTGTCCCGGAGGGTACGCGGGCCTATTGTTCGCCAGCCTGTCAAGCGGAGGGCAACCGCCGCAGGAGCCGGGAACGCATGAAGAAAAAGCGGCAAAATAAAGGGGTACAGTGTTACGATTAGGCCCCAAAAAAGCCTTTATTTATCAGGCTCTGAAAGTGCGTTTGAGCAGGGGCGCGATAGTTTGTATGACCACGCCCCTCCAATCGTAACATTTCCCCATACAGAACGGAGGTAAAAGCATGAGCAACAATGATGTATTCCTGATTTATCAACTAAAGCAGGGAAGTGAAATGCGGGATTTTCGCTTTGAGGCGCTTGAACGGATAAGAGCGGCGGGAATGGCCGTGGAGCGCGGCAGATATAACCATATATATACCGGGACGCTGGAGCCGGGCCAAAAACCGGATACGGCAATACTGGAGGCTCTTTATACAAAATTCAATATCGACCACCCGGAGGATTTTGTGGGTCATTCCCTTTCCATGAGTGATGTTGTGATATTGGGTAATGACGGGCAAAGAGCGGCATATTATGTTGACCGCTTCGGATTTACGGAAGTGCCGGAGTTTTTGGAGGGGCCGTATAAATACTATTCCACACAGCGGCCCGTTGATATCGGCACATTCCCCAAAACAGAAAATGGCCCTGTTCAGATAGTGAATTTTGATAAACGTGAATGGGTAGAAAACGCGACATTCCGGGCATGGGGCTATCTAGCATATAATGCGTCTTTAACGGAAAAGCAGATAGACAATTACGAATTATGCGCCGCGCCCGACAATCCCGACCATGTAAAACTTTCCCCGTATCAGTTGGAGGCACAGGCGCAGATTGTCGGCAAGTGGGAGCAATCCAAACGCATACTCGATATAAAGCGGCTTACATGGTGGTATTCTGATGTTGGCGTTTTCGGCAAAAAAGAGTTTATCACCCATGAACAGCTTACGGAACGCTTCGGGGAAATTATGGAGAGCAAGACCCGCGCTGTGCAGAACAGGGTTGATAAAAAATCCATTGCCGAACAGTTGAAAGATGGCGCGGAACGTGCGGCAAAGGACAACGCCAGCCGCCCCGCTCCCCCGAAGAACACGGAAAAAGACAGGTAGCAACTTCGGGCCACATTGGCCCGAAGTTAGAAAAAAGGAGGTATTTTTTATGCAGGACAAAGACAATTATTTGAAAACCGCCGAGCTATCCACCGAGCAGAACACAAATATGATTGATGGTATTCTTGGAAACAATGCGCCAATGGCCCCGCCTGTGTCTGTGCCGGAGGAAAAACCGCTGGATAAGGTAAAGGAGCCGCCGGCACGGAGGCGGAGCCGGGAACGGGAGGACAGGTGAGCCAGGATAACCGCAAGCGGAATATCCATTTACATGTGTTAGTAACGCAGGACGAATTTGACGCTATCCACCAGCGTATGGCGGAGGCCGGGACGACCAACACGGGCGCATATGTCCGTAAAATGGCATTGAACGGGTACGTTTTGAATGTTGACCTTGCGCCTGTAAAGGAGCTTGTTTCCCTGCAACGAAGATGTTCAAACAATCTCAATCAGGTTGCTATCCATGCCAATACCTACGGCATATATCAATCGGAAATATCGGGCCTGCAAAAAGATTATACCGAACTGTGGGGCCGGGTATCGGACGTTCTCAAACAACTAACGGCGGTTGTGGAACTTTAGGGTATGGAGAGCGGCAACGCTCCCCTCCTGCTCTCCGGTCAACTTCGGGCCACATTGGCCCGAAGTGCCGGGACAGGATTTGTGCGGCGGGGCCATCCTTGTTGGGGATATTCCCAAACGGTACAATAGGTATGGGAATACCCCCAATAATGATGAAGGGATAAAATATTATGAAAAGCATTTTAGAAGAATTTGCACAGGGCAACATCAGCCCGGAGCCGCGTTTTCTCAAACATAATTCAGAATATGAAAAGGCGGTCAATGCCCTGTCCGAAGCAGAGAAAAAGCTGTTCGCGGTACTGGACGATAACGGGCGGGAACTATTAAAAGCGTTGATTGACGCACAGGGGAAAGTCAACTATCTTGCGAACACGGATAAGTTTATTTACGGGTACAGATTAGGCATACTCATGACAATGGAAGTCTTTGACGGAAAGGCCGATTTGCTTACGCCGGGACAGGATTGGTGAGGACGCGACATCCTTTTTGTCCTTATCCCCATATGGTAAAATATAGGTAGATACCAAACATATCAAGTTAAGAAAGGGGATATTTCCATGAAATTCATATTCAAACTTATCTTTAAGATTATTGCAATACCGTTTGTCGTGGTGCTGACGATTTTAAGCGCGGTCATACAATTTTTCTTCATGCTGTCCGAATTGATATTCATTATTGTATCTTTCATACTCGGCATTGGCGGGGCCATCCTGTTATTCACCGGGGACACCTACGGCGGCATAGGGGTACTTGTGATTGCGTTCCTTGTATCGCCTTTCGGCCTCCCGGCGGTTGCGGAATGGATTGCGAAGCTGCTTGACGGTCTTAATTACTCGCTGAAATGCTTCATCACAAACTGACAGACAGCCGGAGAACTTCGGGCCACATTGGCCCGAAGTTAGCAAAACCATCATACTACAAAACGGCGGCTGGCGGCAGCCGCTATTTTGCGCCGGAAAGGAGGGACAGCGCATAGCGACCACTCGATTGATACCGCACCATATCAGCAGGGGCGAAACGATAGCGCGGTCAATGAAAGACCGTTTTGACTACGGGAAAAACCCGGAAAAGACACAGGGCGGCGAATTGATTTCCGCGTATATGTGCGACCCGGAAACGGCTGATGATGAATTTATGTTGAGCAAGGCAAAGTATAAAACCACCACGGGACGGGAACAGAAAAAGGACGCGGATATTTTATTCTATCAGATTAGACAGTCATTTGTCCCCGGCGAAACAGATCCGGAAACCGCCTTGAAAATCGGCTATGATTTGGGTATGCGCTGGACGAAAGGAAAACATGCTTTCTTTGTGGTATCGCACATTGACCGCCCCCATCCCCATGTTCACGTTTATTACAATTCCACTTCCCTTGACTGCACAAGAAAATTCCGCAATTTTTGGAACTCTGCTTTTGCTTTACGGCGGCTCTCTGACCGTATTTGCCTTGAAAACGGATTGTCATATATCAAAAATCCGAAGCCGCACAGCAAGGGCAAATACAAGCATTACGGCGAATGGCAGGGCGATAATAAACCGCCGAACTTTCAAGAACGGTTAAAGGCGCAGATTGATATGTGCCTTGCGGAAAAGCCGCCGGACATGGCGGCGTTTTTACAGGCTATGGCGGCGGCTGGCTATGAGGTCAAACACGGGCGCGGCGGTGTTATCAGCTTTCGCGCGGAGGGACAGGAACGGTTTACCCGCTTGCGTTCCCCCACGCTTGGCAATGGCTATGGGCAGGAGGACATACAGGCCGTTATTGAGGGCCGGGCCGCTCCGACAGGAGGCCGGGCAGAGCCGCGCAAGGTCAATCTGATTATTGATATTCAATCCCGCATGAGGGCCGGGAAAGGCCCGGCCTATGAGCGTTGGGCCAAAATATATAATCTCAAAATGATGGCTGAAACGCTCCAATACTTACAGGAAAATAACCTGCTGGAATATGAACAGTTGGATAAAAAGGCGGCAGAGGTTACAGACCGTTTCCATGATTTATCAGACAGCATAAAAACGGTTGAGGCTTCTATGCGTACCAATGCCGAACTAAAGGCCGCAACGGTTGATTACGCAAAGACCCGCGCCGTATTTGATGGGTACAAGGCGGCGAAGTACAGCAAAAAATACCTTGTGGAGCATGAGGCCGATATTGAGCTTTACCGGGCGTCACAGGCTACGTTCCGGCGTGTCCTTAACGGGGCGAAGCTCCCAAAGATGGACGCGTTGAAACAGGAGCATATGAAGCTGGCGGCGAACAAAAAATCCGCTTACCGGGAGTACAAGGCAGCGAAAAAGGATATGCGGGATATAGTAACGGCGAAATCTAACATTGACGCCCTGCTCGGCATTACGGGCGGGCGAAAAAATAAGGAACAGGAGCGGTAGCGATGGTGACGCAACAAAAGGCGCAAAGCGCCAACTTCGGGCCACATTGGCCCGAAGTTACAGGGTTTGGGGCTGGCCCCAACAAGCAGATTTTTTGTGTTTTGGCCGGAGGGCAAAATATAAAAAATTCGCGTTCGTGGCCACGGACGCATTGCTTGCCGTTTAGCGGAAACCTCCTATTACCTTGTATTTTTATGTATTCTTATAAATGGAATTATTAATGTTGTAATGAAATGAATAAAATTTACTCATTGACATATTGATGTATATATGCTATATTTCTAATGAGGTGGTGAGTAGATGGCGCGGATAACGAAAGACCCTGAAATCAGGAGACAGGAAATCTTAGACACAGCAATACAACTATTTTATGAAAAAGGTTATGAAAAAACCTCTATGAATGATATTGCTCAAAGAATGAATGTTTCACAAGGGTTATGCTATAGATATTTTCAATCAAAAGAGGAAATTTTTGACTTTGCTTTAGATTACTATACAAATATCGGTGTTGAAAAATTTAGCACTTTATTATGTGATGATAGCAAGACTATTAAGCAGAAACTAAAGGAATTTCCAACTATCGTAGCACAAGAGCAAAAAAATGATGTTTATACCAGCTTTTATCACAAAAATGAAAATAAGATGATGCACAGTCAAGTATTATTGAAGCTATGCGAAAAGCTGTCCCCTATCGTTTTTCACGAACTGGATAAGGCAAAAGCCAAAGGAGAAATAGACATTGATAATTCAGTATCTATAGCGTATTTCTGTATGTATGGTCAACTTGGTATTTTGATGTGTGATGAATTATCTTATGAAGAAAAAATTGAACAAACACAACAACTTATAAGTAGTATTTTGAATTTTTAGTAAATGCCCCGCCCAATTAAAAAGCGGGGCAAAAAAACAAAAGATATATGAATAAAATTTATTCATATATTGGCTTTAGGAGGATGATATGAAAATTTTAATATATGGTGCAGGTACAATTGGTTTAACTTATGGATGGATGTTATCAAATGCCCACGATATTGCTGTTTTGGTAAGAGAGGACAAGTATGAAGCCGCAACAGCAGGATATTCTTTTGACATATGGGATTTAAGAGGAAAAGCTAAAGAAAGGAAAACATTTCAATACATTCCATCTATTGTTACCAATATGGAACCCATATATGACCTCATTTTAGTCACAGTTAATTGTTATCAGCTTGAAGAAATATTACCCATCCTAAAAGAAAACAGAGGAAAGGCGATAATTGTTTTTCTGCAAAATAATTGGGATATTTTAGGGACAGTACGGAATTACTTTAATGACAATGCCTATGTTTTAGGCTTTCCCTCCCAAGTGGGTGGAGGTCGAGAAAATAATTGTATTAAGTCAATAATTTTTGATGAAGGAACAGTTTTAGGACAGACGGGAAACTATATCGCAGAGGAAGTTTTGACTTGTAAAAATGTGTTTGAAAAAGCTGAAATAAAAATTGTTTTACAAGAAAAAATGGCAGATTGGTTACGGGTACACATCATTCAGCAATCTATAAGTGCGGGGGCAATCATTAAAGCAGGAAACTATGATTTGTTTATAAAAAACCGCAAGGCAATCAAAGAAATGATTATTGCGTATCGAGAGGGATTAGCGGTTTGCGAATCTTTTGGAATTAACACACGAAAGATATTACCTGCTAAAATGTTTTATTACCCTGCTTTTATTGTTGCTTTTGCACTAAAGAAAATATTAAACCAAGAAGAAACAATTATGATGGTCAACGGTCATATGAAACATGGCATCACGGAATGGGTTAAGGGATATTATGAGATATTAGAATGTGGGAAAAGACGGAATATTGAAATGCCTACATGGGAAAGTTATGCGCCATTTATCGAAAATTATTTGCAATAGGTATGCACCATATTGTTTTTATTTGGAAGATAGAAGGGAAGTCATGCCATACGGCTAATAAAAAAAAGCCGTTAATTGGCAGTCGGATTTTTGTGGTCAAAAGTAAAAAACGGCCAAACGACGGTTTATGAAAAACCGTCGTTTTCCGTTTTTCGGAAGGCTTAGTAAAGTGCGTCTTTTTATGGAACACGGCGGCATTAGGAGGATACCGCCGTGTTTTGTCATTATCATTTTTCCCGTCAATACAACAAGCCGCTATGGAAACATAACGGCCAGGTTTAGCCAGCCGACAACAGAGTAAAAGTATACCCGTTTTGTTGCTCCCGAAGTGCTGGGAACGGCATTGTATATTTCTATGTCTATTTTCAAAACGCACGATTGGATGTTATCCAACCGTGCGTTTTTTTATGGGACAAGCCGCTTTTCAACTTCGGGCCACATTGGCCCGAAGTCCGTGCCGGGCCTACATGGTACTATCCCGGTTGCCGTTCCCCGCCCTCTCCGTTCATCAGCCGCAGTCCGCGAAGCAATTCGCAAACATGATGAACGGGAGGAAAAAATAATGGAAAATCCATTCATAACGATAACATATAAACTCGCCAGTGGGAGCAAGATTAGCGTAGAGGTTTCAACTTCGGTTAAAGAAGAATTAGAACACTCTGACCGCAAAATCCGCTCCCAAAGGCGGCAAGACAGGCGGTATCTCGACAAGGAGGATTTCATAGACGGTTTGACCGACGCGGCTATGAGGTATCCACAAGAAACGGACGCCGCCGACCTTATAATGAAAATGGAAAGTTACAGACAACTCTATGAGGCTGTCAATGAGCTTTCCGAGGCACAGCGCCGGAGGGTGCTTTTACATTTCATTGACAACCTAACACAAAGCCGGATTGCCGAATTGGAGGGCGTAAGTCAAGCCACGATAAGCCGTTCTATTGAACGTGCTAAAAAGCAACTCTACAAACGCCTTACAGATTAACGGCACTTAGCCGGGCGGCCCCGTCTTTTTAGGCGGGGCCGTTTCCCTTTCAGAATAAGTTTAACAGAAATGCAGATAATACGCAAGTGCGTATACGACAGAGCGTATAACTTGCTATGCTTATATTGAAATTATCTGAAAGGCGGTGAGGGCGAAACGATAAAAGACGCGATAGCGGAGCGTTTCAAGCAATTATGCGCGGAGCGCGGCATATCCTATACACAGCTTGCGCGGCTGGCGGGTGTAACGCCCTCCACCGTATACAGCATGTTACAGTCGGAGCGCAGGGATGTAAGCATGGTTACGGTCAAGAAATTATGTGATGGGCTGGATTTATGTATTATAGATTTTTTTGACAGTGATTTATTTCGCAATCTACCGCCGGAAATTGAATAGCTCCATACAAGGAAAACGCCTTGCAGTTAAGTAAAAACTGCCGGGCGTTTTTATTGCAAATTTTTTCATAATCCGGGGTATCAAACCCCCTCAAACTGTCCTAAGAAGTAGAGAGATATTTTTTCACTCTATTGTAGCTTGAAAACTGAATAACCGATAACCCGGATACTTTCACAAGCGGGGGGAGCCAGCGCGGGTGCGCCACGACTACCGAACAGGTACGAGCGACAAACACCGGCAGCGACAGAGCGGGACAAGCAATCCCGCCCGGCGACGATCCAGCGCAGGGATAATGATACTTTCGTCTGGCTAACGTCATGTCAAGGGACGACCCGCCATCAGCATGGGGGGAGGTGAAATTCCTATGAGGGTATGCTAATACCCGTCCGGGTTATCGTTTTTAATATACAAGGGAGAGCCGCGCCGGAATTACTGTCTTATGACAGGCTGACACATACGGCGCGGCACACTCCCGATTGATGAACGGAGATTTAATATGGATAAACAATTACAGGCTTTACTATTTGAGCAGTGGAAAAACGGGGCCTGTTTGGGATATGTCATTAAGGCTATGGAAAATCTTGAATATAAGCCAAAAGACATACAGGCGGTTGTATCGGAAATGAAATGGTTTTTTGATATAAACACGCTGGACGAAGCGGACAGGCACTATTGCAACAGTCCATATTGATAGGTAACTTCGGGCCAATCTGGCCCGAAGTCATGCTATGGGGCAATAGAAAAAAGCAACGTGTAACAGCGTTGCTTTTTTCTATTTCTCCATATTCTTCATAGGACAATCCGGGAAATTCATAACATGAAAGGAGGGGGCGAAATCTATGCAGAAACGTATACCAATTACAGAGCTTGCTAATGTCGATATAGAAACGGTAAACAAGGATGATTTAGTTGACGTTAGCGGCTTTACCTTTGACAACACGATACCGCAGGAACAAAGGGCGGCGCGGATACTGGAAACAGTGAAAAATCCTTACTGTTTCCGTGTAGGCGATATGGGCGTAAAGCTGGAATTTTCAGAAGAAGCCCCCGCCCTTCAAGATACGTTTACCTCTTTCCTGATACGCAAAAAAAGCGGCCTGTAATAGCCACTTCGGGCCACATTGGCCCGAAGTCCGGGACAGGATTTGAGAGGCCGCGACATCCTTTTATACCTATGTTCTGCTTGGTATAATATAGGTGTAATGTGATAGGAAGGAGGTAGCATGTCACGCACAAAAAATAGAGGCATTGAGGAAATAATATCCATTCCTTATATTGTCCGCTGGAAACTTGGAGAATATATCCGCTTATCAAAAGAAGATTTGAACCGTGGCAAAGACGACAGCAACAGTGTTGTAAATCAAAAGCAACTGCTTGACGATTATTATAAGCAACACATGGACGAATTTGAAAGTGTCGAGGAACCGTATGTTGATGATGGATATACCGGCACAGATACCAACCGAGAGGGCTTTCAAAAATTACTGGCAGACATTTACGCAAAGAAAATAAATTGCGTTATCGTCAAAGACCTTTCCCGTCTTTCCCGTAACTACACAGACGCGGGGAGCCTGATTGAAAACCTGTTTGTGCAGATGAATGTACGGTTTATCAGTCTAGCCGAGGGAATAGACAGCTTTCAAAATCCCGACAGCATTTCCAATCTGATTGTACCGATTACCAATGTAATGAACGATAATTTCTGCTACCAGACCTCAAAGAAGATACGGCAGGTTTTTGATTACAAGCGGCGCAACGGTGAATTTATAGGCGGTTTTGCAGCTTATGGTTATGTGAAAGACCCGAAAGACAAACACGCCTTACTCATTGACGAGGACGCCGCCGAGGTAGTACGGGACATCTACACGTTGTTTATTGATGGTATGAGTAAAAACGCAATCGTACACAACCTTAACGGGCGCGGTATTTTGTGTCCATCAGAGTATAAGAAAAGCAAGGGCCTGAATTATCAAAACCCAAACGCAGAGAACAAACCGCTATGGAGTTCAAAAACGGTAAGCGATATTTTGAAAAACCGTCTTTATGTTGGGGATATGGTACAGGGCCGCCAGCGTGTGAAAAGCTATAAAATCCATACGCAGGAGCAAGTACCCGAAAATGAATGGTATGTGGTGGAAAACACCCACGCGCCAATCATAGAGCAGGAAATCTTTGAAAAAGTACAAGAGTTACTAAAGCGCGACACACGCACAGCACCGCAACAGAAAAAGCTATATCTTTTCAGTGGTTTTCTTCGTTGCGCGGATTGCGGCAAGGCAATGACCCGTAGCAAAGTAAAAGATACAGTATACTATTTTTGCCGCACATACAAAGACCAGTCAAAAACAGCTTGCACAAAACATTCCATCAAACATAACAGGCTGGAGGCGGCGGTACTGTATGCCGTTCAACAACAGGTTTATATTGCCGTTCACTACTCTAACACTATCGCAAACATCAACACGGCCCCACAACAAAAAAGCCAGTCGATAAGGCTTGACGCTTTGATAGAGGCAAAGGAAAAAGAGCTTACCAAAATTATGCGCTATAAGCAAGCCATTTATCAAGACTGGAAAGACGGGGAAATCACACAAAGCGATTACCGCCATATGAGCGAAGATTACGAGCGGCAAATAAGCACGGTCAACACGGTATTAGACAATCTGAACACAGAACGGGCCGAGTTGGAAAATGGCGTTGACACGGAAAACCCATTTTTAGTAGCTTTTAAGAAGTTTGAAAATATCGACAAACTGACAAGAGAGGTTTTAATTGAACTTGTAGACCATATCAAAGTACATGAGAACGGCAACATCAGCGTTAAGTTTAAGTTTGCCGATGAGTTACGCCGGATAATGGAATACATAGAAATCAATACCCATTCAGAAGCGGTTTAATATAACCGCATTTTTACAGGCAGTTTGTTTTCCTAATATAACGGGTTCAACCGG